>CERE01016544.1_pt1 | contig 36274 bp, 35 predicted proteins | sample 530911 | NCBI WGS metagenome assembly CERE01 (sample SAMEA2621092, study PRJEB7988) | marine metagenome | biome: marine biome (ENVO:00000447); feature: mesopelagic zone (ENVO:00000213); material: "saline water (ENVO:00002010), including plankton (ENVO:xxxxxxxx)" | depth 800 m
GAGTAGCTGATTCTCTTCCACAAACCCTAACTGAATCAACGTTCGACCCAGTTTTAATCCCAGCTTTTTTTGTTCGGCCAGAGCGACGTCTAACTGATCAGGCGAGATCAGTTGGTGAGAGATCAATAGATCGCCAATACGAATTCTCTGTGGTGTTGCGCTATTCAAGAATGATTCCTCATATCAACGATTGCTAGCCAGCTGTCCAATACGAGATCGCACGTAGGGTAAAAACGACTCCGATCCCGAGGCAAATTGTTGAACTCGCTGAAAGGCTGCTAACGCGCCCTTTTGGTTATCCGCATCCAGAGCGACAGCCAAGCCCAACCAATATGTCGCATTCGATTGGTCGCGACGCAACAGATCGCGGTACACCACAACAGCAGCTTGATGCTGCCCAAGCTTATGAAGTACACCGGCCTTAAGTGCGTGATAACTCGGATCCTCAGCCACTAAGGGGGATTGTGATTGCAGTGCACGCAATGCGCCGGCGTAGTCCTCTCGGTAAATCAATAGTTGCGCAACCATATAGGAAAAAATTCCGCCGGGAATATGGTCTGCGTCTTTGATCATCGCCTCTGCCATAGCGACCTTACCCTGACGCAAACGCAGGTTAAACATTTCGCGATAGGAGTATATCGATTGCGGATTGCTCTCAATAAATTTTTCCAGCAAGAACTGTGCGGCTGCCAACTGATTGGCCGCTATAAGCTTCTGAGCTTCTTGAGCAATGTTTGTATCTCGCTGAGACTTACTTGAAACTACGGTTCCGCGGCTAGTAGCTGCCACCAACTCAGGAACTCCGTCTCCTAACTCAGCCTCTACCGAGGCATCATTTGAACGGCCAGCTTCGACTTGTGTTGCTTGAGCACTAGCCTTAGAGGTTTTGCCTCTCGACGCTTCATACTCGGCAATGCGCTGCAATACTTCTTTAGTAGGTTTTCCGTCTTTTTCGGGAAGTCCAGCAATCAGCGCATCAATCTGTGTTTGAGAGACCCCAAGCTCACGAGCTTTGCGAATCAACTCGGGAACCTTGTAGTAATACTTCTTAATAATTGCGATCTCGACAATCTCGAGATAGCGACTGCGTACCTGCTCTATTCCCTTAGTTGCACCTTCATGATCGGGACGCAGCGCCAGAACAGCCGAATAACGATCATAGGCATTATCTTCTTTCGGTGTCGTTAGACGATCTAAACGAAATGCTGCGTCACCTTCTGCCATCAACCCAATAATTCGCTCTTCCACAGAACCCTTTTCAGCCAAAGGCTCTGGGTCTAACAGAAAATCAATGGTGGGTGGCTCACGATAGGCCACGACTTGATTGGCAGAAACCTCTCCCTCTCGAACTACGGTGGTAGGTAACAGAGCCTTGCTTACACGATTAGGATCGGCCTGCGACTCAGCAACTTCGATAACAGTCGACTCATCACCTCCTTCCACCAACACCTTTTCCAACGATGACAATACCGGCTGTTCACTAGAGATATTCCATCGAGTCCACAAATAGTTACCGGCAACCACTAGAGCAAACACTGCCACCCCAGTGATTACCATCACCCAGGGCCCGCGGCCATAACCAGAGCCTTTGCTGGAAGAGAGCGCCCTAGGAATATCTATTTCATCATTTCCCGCTGGTGATTGTCTCGAATGCACCCCACCGACGCCGCCTTCTCCTAGATTTTTCTGCGCATCAGGCCAACGTGTTTCCAGATCTTTGAGCATGTCATTTACAACACTCATAACCAACCACCCGCACCCTTAAACGCAATCAGTAAACCCGCCGATGTACCGCCCAGAATAGGCCACAACAAATGCCAACGCAAAGCCAATAAACGCCCCAATCGTGAGCTTTCTTCAGTATCGACTATCGCCTTAGCAACCTGTTTAGAATCGACAATATAGGCGCCAGAACCATAGGCCAACATCAGTGATTTATGAGCCATCACATTGAGTAATCTAGGAATACCCCCACTGCCTTTAGCCAGCAACCAAAGCGCTGTAGAAGTAAAAACATCTCGATCGACACCGGCCTGAAGCAAGCGATGACGGATGTAGTCTTTAGCACCAGGGACCGAAAACGGTCGCAAATACTCAGAGAAGACTATTCTTTGTTTGAGTTGGCGCAGATCGGATCGATCCAACAAGCTATCTAACTCGGGCTGCCCCAATAGCACTACCTGTAGAAGTTTACGTTTTTCGGTTTCCATATTGGTCAACAACCGCAATGCCTCTATCGTCTCTCGAGGCATGGCCTGCGCTTCGTCAATAATCAGAACCACTTGCCGACCGGACTTGGCAAGTAACAATAAACGACGGTTAATCGCGATCAACAGCTGATCGGAAGGCATAGATTCTTCCACATCAGCACCGATCTCGCGCGCCACCAATCCTTTCAGTTCTGCGGGGGTTAAATAGGGATTCGGAATGTAAGAGCTGAGAAAGCGCTGATCGAGCGAAGCCAATAGTTTTCGACAAAGAATCGTCTTACCGGTACCCACTTCGCCAACAATCTTTATAAAGCCTTCCGAATGCTGCAGAGAAACCAAAATTGTGTTCAAGGCATCGCGATGACTTTGTTCATTCAGAAAGAACTGCGTATCCGGCGTTAGTGAAAACGGCCGCGCTCTAAAACCAAAGTGCTTTAAGTACATCGCCATAGCTATAACCCAACACTCTTATTGACCAAAGTTCACTCGATGCTGATCACCGATGGCTTTCATTCGTTGATTGCTACGACTAATGTCATCATTAAAGCCGTTGGCGTCATCAACGATAATCGGGCGCATCAAGATCACCAGCTCCGTTTTCACCGTGGCATCGTTAGCGGTCTTAAACAGCGTATTCACCACAGGTACATCACCGAGCCAAGGACGTTTGCCTTTTTGTCGCACACTGGTTTCCTGCATGAGTCCGCCTAAAACGACGACCTGTCCGCTACGAGCCCTAACAATACTGTCAGACTCGCGCACATCTCGAAGAGCCAATGGAATTGAAAACTCACTATCGCCTATGGTGAAGTTCTTCAGCTGATCTTGAACATTGCTAACCACAGGGTGAACATGAAGAATCACATCGCCGTCATCGGCAATTTGTGGTGTCACGTCTAGAGCAATACCACTGAAAAAAGACGACAACTCAATATCCGGAGTACTGGTGGTTGAAGAGGCATTCGACACCGTATTGCTGGATAAACCCGTGACAAAAAACTCATCAGAGCCCACGCGAATCACCGCTTTCTGATTGTTGACCGTCGACACACGAGGGCTGGATAAGACCTGTACTGTCCCTTGAGTTTCCAGCAGTGATAGTAATTCTGAAATATCGCTCACTTTGATCAGCGATGAGAATATTTCCCCCACCTCTTCCGTGGCAGTGAGAATATCTGTCGGAGACTCAAACTGGGACACATTTTTCCCCAGTAATAACTGCCCACTGATCTCATCCCAGTTAATACCGGCTTCGAACTGGTCACTGAGTTTCACTTCCAGAATTTTGGTTTCTAGTATCACTTGGCGTTTAACACTCAGCTCAGAGCGCTCTAGAAAGTTACGAATACTGTTTAACTCATGGGGCAGTGCTTTGACCACCACTAAGCCTGCCTGTGGATTCACCATCACCATGCGATCGCCACTGTCGCCGCCGACCATTGCAATGAGAGTTTGCTCCAAGCCGCCCCAAAAGTCGGTTTTATTCAACGTTTGAATACGCGCGCCCGGCGTAATACCCGAGTTTCCACTTTGATTGGAAGCCTCTTCGCCTCCGGCTAGCGCCAACAAATTCGTTTGCTCGGTATTGCTCCCACTGGAACCGGAGTCTTCATCGTCGTCGTTGGATTCGATACGACCAATCAACACGCTGGTATCAGAAACACCCACGCGCTTAACATCCAGATAGTCGATAGAGAATATCTGCGTTTGTAACTTGCGAGCATAGATGGTGTAAATCGAATTGGTGTATTTGTACTCGTAGCCATAGATGTCTCGAACGACGCTGAGTACTTGATTTACAGAGACATCATTGAGCTCCAGAGAGATCTCTCCTTCGACTTCTGGGTGCACAACAATATTGGCCCCCGTACCGGAGACCAAGCTCATAAAGAACTCTCGGGCTTTCATGTTCTGCACTGACAGATCAAAGGTTTCAACCGCTTGTTCAGATTGATTGGCAAATGAGCGCCCTAACAGAGCATCCTCTACCGCGGCATCGGTTTTTTGCGCTTGTTCTTTATCGGCTTTTTGATTCGCTTCATAGGCCGCATTGAGTTCCGTTTCAGCTGACAATAGCTCATTGGAGGTGTGTGGTTGCGATTGACAGGATGCTAATATCAACGGCAATAGCACTCCCATAACCACTTTTCCGATAGATTTCTCGCTGACCATTTAACCTTCAACCTTTGTTTTTCGAATGCCCGAACGCAATCTAAGCACTCGCTCTTCGCCTTTGACTAGAATAACGACCTTATTTGCCTGAATCCGCTTCACCTGAGCACCTCGAATCCAGCTGTCTTCACTCACCGATTTCCCATTGATCACGGCCTGCTTTCGCTGAGAGGAAATCAGCACAGAGTCCAGACGCCATCCCGAAGGTTTATTGGCGCCCGCCCCCTCGATATAGCTCAGTGGTCGCGTTGGATCACGTAATTGAACCTCTGCATTCGATGTCTCCTGTTGCGCCCAAGTCGGAGCAACCCAGGTGATCAGCAACAGCGCGCAGAACCTGCACAAGCTGGTACTTATCACTGCTATTACATCTGTCACTTTCTGCATTAGCTTCACTGTTCGCCAAACGCGCCCTTGTCTGTGGATAGAGTATAAACCCGCAGCTCAACACTGGCTTTGGGATAGGAGGCAACAGAATACTCCAAACTATCCCAGTACAATCGCCAAGGCAGAGCTTCGAGAGCCTCGACATAGCGTTTAATATCGAAATAGCTGCCCGTCAACATGAGTTCCACCGAGTGTTTATAAACTCCTGCAGTTTCTACCTCAGGCTCAAGCTCGCGCTCATATGCGCCTGCGCTATCGTCATTGCTCAACGAGGCCAGTTCGCTACTGTCTGCTTCTTTAACCACTTCGCCGGAGAGAGACAGCTCGGAAACCGGTAGCGTTTTGATGCTCTGTAGAGTGACTGTCTGTGTCTTCTGCAATACGCGTTTGAGTAATTGGGGGAGCTCTTCAGCGGGGATAAGCCCCACGGAAAGACGCGTTAACGAGCTCTCGATTTTTCCCATCTGTGCTTCCAAAGCCCTAACCTGTTGCTTTTTGGCCTTATCGGGATCGGTATTGAGCAAGCGGGTAAATAGCTGCAGCTCGGACTTCATCTGCTCTTCTTGTTGATCCAACTGCTGGAGTTTCTTCTCTTGGGTGTTCTGCTCACTGTCGAGCGAACCGAAGACCAAAAAAGAAAAGAGGATATAGGTCACTACGAGTAGCGAAACCACCAATAACAGTCGCTCTCTTTGAGTTAAACTTTCATAGCGAACCATCCACTCATTCATGCTCATCGCCCTCCGAGTCGGTATGATTGAGTGAAAAGATCAACACTGAATGATTGTCTTGACGAGCAATAGCCATAGGCCCAAACACGCTGTCATTAAAACTCTCTGACTGCCGCAGTCGATCAATATAACTGGGCACCGCTTCAGGGCTGCGAGTATGGCCCGTGAGAGAAATCACCTGCCCACCTCGTGCCAAGGCGAAAGTGGTGAGAGAGAGTTGCTCGGAAGACTGTTTTGACAGCGCCATCAATTGATCTGAAAAACCGTGAGTATTGCCGATGGATTCGCCATCGATCAAACGACTAATGGCTTGTCGACGTGCAATCTCTTGTCCCAACCGCTTGATTTCACGATCAAGCTTTGCCCCTTGGCTTTTTGGTAACTTAGCCTTCACATCGGCGATTTGTTGAGACAACCCATCCACCTGAACCTGTCGCTGTTCAACAGACTGCTGCAGACGATAGTTTTGCATTAGATCAAAACCAGTGATGACAACCAGCACCGCTACAAATAGCAGAACCCCACGCAACACCAAGGGCCCCGACAAGTAATCCAACTTCGGCTGCAAGCTGGGCAAATAGAGGTTAACTTCTTGACGCTGAGTCACAGAGGGCCTCCACAATGGCAGTCAGGATTGACTCTATTCTCAGGGCTTGGAGATACAGAATTCATACTCATGCAGCCTGAGGTTTTCTGAGCGCTCCGCCGATGGCGGACACACACAACTGAAGGACAGATTCATCAATATTGGCGGATGAATTCAGTGCTTGTGACAGAGACAAAACCGATAGATCTGCGGCGACACTGGCATTGAGATTATCGGTCACTTTATCGGCGGTGATATTATCGCCACAGAGAAAAATATTCGCCGGCGGCACTTGCCCCATTTGGCGCTCGTAATAATCTACGCTGCGCTGTAATTCCAACACCAATTGATCTTCGGGTAGTTCATCGAACAGCCCGGCGTTGTAGGCTAAATCAAATTGTCGAGAGAGGTACATATTGCCGTCTCGAATCAGGGCAAGAGTCGCTTGACCTTGCAACAATCTCACCATGGCCACACCTCGCTCGCCCACATCGAGCTGCTCGGTAATGTTACGCAAGACCAGTTCGGCGATATCAACAGAATTTAACTCCAACCCGGCATCGCTGATGAGAGCCATAATTTCTCGAACTTTGGACTCCTGAGTGGCGACAGCATAAACCATTTTGCGTCCCGAGCGAGAACTGTCGGCCGGCAGGGAGAACACATCAATTAAGGCCTCTTCTAGCGGAAACGAGATCATCTCTTTAACGCGAAATTTGATCGCCTCTCGCAGCTCGTCGTCGGGCACATTGGGCGGCTCTACCAAGAGAAGATTGTAACTGCCTGACGGCAATACGACGTTGCAACGAGTACCAGCGAGATTCAGCTGTTCAATACGTTCACAAAACTGCTCTTTGGGTAATTTGCCATCAGTGGACATCAGCATTTCACAAACGCGCAAATCTGCGGGATTGACACTATCATCAATGTACGCGAATGAAATGCCCTGCTCAGAGACTTCAATTCCCATCATTCCAGGCATCGATTTTTTCCAAGGCCACATCGTCATAGATACTTAACCGATTACCAAAGTTAGAAAATGTTCCATTTCGTTGATTTGTTTTACTGTTTTCAACGCTTTTTGATTGTTTGTCACTCAAATTGCTTGTATTTTGGAAAGTCGTCCACGTAAAAACAACAATTATTGCATCTATATATGAGCTTAGACGCAATTTCAAATTCCTCTAGCTTATAATCGGACCGAACCTGATAACCTTTAATGGTATGTTGCGGGAGCGGGTGTCGTAAAAAGCACCGAGGAATGATACCTCTTAACGCTCTCAACCGCCTTTTGTTATTCCAATCACTCTAACATTCATCCCCATGGGATACCTGAGATCCATTTTGCCATGCCCAACAGCCAAACGCCTCCCAACAATGAACTACTGAATCTGGTCTTGTTTCAACCAGAAATCCCCCCCAACACCGGAAATATTATTCGTCTAGCCGCGAACACTGGGGCCAAATTGCATCTGATCAAACCCATCGCCTTTGAACTGGACGACAAACGCCTGCGCCGCGCTGGGCTCGATTACGGCGAGTGGAAAGACATGCAGGTGCACGACAGTTGGGAGGATTTTATGCAAACCTGCCAACCGCAGAACCTCTACGCCATCAGCACTAAGGGATCGCGCTTCTATACCGATGTCAGTTTCCAGCGCGGCGATTACGTTGTCTTTGGTCCAGAGACTCGAGGCCTGCCCGACGATGTACTGCAACAGCAATCGGCTGATCATATTTTGCGCATCCCCATGCAACCCAACAGTCGCAGCATGAACCTCTCCAATGCCACCTCTGTGATTCTGTACGAAGCTTGGCGTCAGCAATCTTTTGAGGGTGCGGTCTAGGGCATCCGTGAAAAACGTCATTGCGAGAAGCGACGCGGCAATTCAAGGTTCCCCCCCCTAAACCGGTGTATTGCCCAGCTGGATTGCATGGCTTAATAGCCCCTACTTTTGGCACTAAGACTCGCAATGACAAATAACCCTGCTTTTCAACGGTTCTCTAGGCTCGCGCAAGCGAGTTAACATGCAGTCGGCGGGTGCAATTGCCGCCGTCTCTCCGTAGAATAGAACGCCTATAGACCAAGGTTTTTGTCCGCTTCTATTTCTTCACACTCAAAGATTCTCATACTAATGTCACAAGCCCCCATCGGACTGTTCTACGGCAGCTCCACTTGCTACACCGAAATTGTCGCCGATAAGCTGCGTCAACGACTGGGAGACGCCCTCGTCGACGTTCACAATATTGCCGATGAACCTCTGGTGAAAGCCGAACTCTACCCCTGCGTGATTATGGGTATCCCAACCTGGGATTACGGTGAACTGCAAGAAGACTGGGAAGAGATCTGGGACGAGATAGACGATATCGATTTCGCTGGGCGCAAGGTGGCGCTCTATGGATTGGGCGATCAAGTCGGGTATCCTGAGTGGTTTCTCGATGCCATGGGTTTTTTACATCATAAACTTTCTAAGCTTGGCGCCATAATGGTCGGCTACTGGCCTAATCAAGGTTATGACTACGAGGGATCAAAAGCCTTAACAGCGGATCAGCAACAGTTTGTCGGACTTGCCATCGATGATGAAAACCAATTTGAGTTAACCGATGATCGCCTCGATCGCTGGGTGGCTCAGATACTCACAGAATTTGGTTTGAGCGCCGAATAAATACAGATACCCAAATAGGGGCTTTATGTCCGACCAATTCACCCCCACATCCAACGACGATTTGCCTCACTGCGCGCGCTTGCTGTGGGATGAAAACGGTTTGCCTCTGTCAGAATCCTTTGATGACTACTATTTTTCCAAGCTTAATGGCTTGGAAGAAACTGACTACATCTTTCTGCAACACAATCAGTTACGCCAGCGCTTCGCAAGTCTCAAGGCTCATCAGAGTTTTGTCATCGGGGAAACTGGTTTTGGGACTGGCCTTAATTTTTTGGCCAGCTGGAATCTGTGGAAGGAATGCGCGCCTGCTGATGCACAGCTGCACTTTATCTCGGTGGAGAAATATCCGCTGAGTCATGCCGACTTGGTTCGCTCGCTGCTACTGTGGCCAGAGCTGGGAGAGTCTGCACAACAGCTTTCACAGCAATACCCAGAAATTCTACACAATGGATTTCATCGTTTATCGTTTGATCACGGGCGCATTCAGCTGACGTTGATCATTGCCGATGCCTGCGACGGTTTGGCGCAACTACAGCAGTCTTCACACCCAGCTTTTGCCACCCCACAACGCGGTATCGACGCTTGGTTTCTGGACGGTTTCTCTCCCGCTAAAAACCCACACATGTGGCGACCGGAACTGTTTCAACGCGTGCATCAATTAAGCGCCGCGAAAGCCACTTTCGCCACCTTTGCAGCGGCCACCCTCGTAAAACGAGGTTTGCGAGAGAACGGTTTTCAGATACATACTGCCAACGGTTTCGGAAAAAAGCGCGAGATGGTGCACGGCGAGTTGTGCCGAGAATTCGAGACCACGCCTGTCGAGAACTTCGAACACAACAGCTACAACTCCGACTTTCCCGTGCCTTGGGCCACCACCACAAACTCTCGAGACGACAACAAATCTGTGGTGATTATTGGCGCCGGTATCGCTGGCAGTCACACCGCACAGGCTCTGGCACGCCGGGGCTGGTCGGTGACTTTATTGGACCAAGCGCCGCGCTTGGCCACAGCAGGCTCCGGCAATCCGCAGGGAGTACTTTACGCCAAGCTCTCGCACCGCCAAGAAACACTGTCAGACTTCAATTTGCTAGCTCTGCAGTATGCCCAGCGCCACTACCAACCCTATTGGCAGTATCAACGTGAATTAGATAAAGCTGCCGCATCTGGGGCGCACTCGACATCGTCGGCACAGAGCCTTGGGCAACAGTGCGGTGTACTGCAGCTGGCTTTCAACAAAAAACATCAACAGTTGCACCAGAACTTGCTCGACACCTATAAAAACCAGCAACTGTTTAAAGGGCTGGATGCGAAAGCCGCCAGCGAACTCAGCGGTATTCACTGCGAGCAAGGCGGGTTGTTTTTTCCCGCCGCCGGCTGGCTCAATCCTGCAAGCCTGTGTCAACAGCTGATCGATCACCCCAACATTCAAGTGCAGTACAACACCAAGGTTGTCGCACTGACGCCGCTGCCACAAGGTTGGCAGATCGACCTAGAAGGCGATCAGCGTCGCGATCAACTGACCAGCCCGGTGGTGGTGCTAACCAATGCGCACCAGAGCCAAGATTTCCACATCACCCGCGAGCTGCCACTAAAGCCCGTCCGTGGCCAAGTCAGTTATCTCAACAGCAGCGCGGAGACTCAGCAACTCAAAACGGTCCTCTGCGGTGATGGCTATTTACCGCCCAGCTATGATCATCAACACTGTTTGGGCGCCACCTTTGATCCTCGCAATTCATCCCTTGATGTCACCGCTGAAGATCATCAGCGCAATCTAGACACCTTGGCGGCGCAGTTGCCCGCACTGGCCGATTCACTCACCGAAGATAACGTTAACGGCGGACGAGCGGCCCTGCGCTGCACCACTCCCGACTACCTCCCACTCGTTGGCCCCATGCCCATCTACGAGGATTATCTGCGAGACTACGCGCTACTGCGCAAGAACGCGCGCAGCAACATCCCACTCGCAGGGAGTCACTGGCCGGGTCTCTACCTCAATGTTGGCCACGGTTCTCGCGGGCTCGCCTACACCCCCATATGCGCGGAGACTCTGGCCGCAGAGATCAATCGGGAACCTTCACCAGTTGGGCAGTCCCTGCAAACGGCACTGCATCCGGGACGCTTTTGGATTCGAGACTTGATACGCGGAAAGCGATAAGTCGAACGAACTAGACTACACTCTGACCAAGTCCAATACGCACAAGGAGTCCTATATGTTACTCGGAGCCGGTCGTCGACGTGGAGAACTACCCAGCGGCGTCGACAGTATTCACAATTACTACGAGCATCTGGTATTAGAGGAGCTAGCCAGCACTAGCGAGCGCGCTCGCACCGATGGCGAATTTCTCGCCGATACGGCCTGCGTTGCTCTCAATCACCTACCTCCACGCTACATTCGACACGATGTGGACATGACCTTTTTTATGTCGACCGTAGAGCTACAGGAAATTCACAACAAGGTGCAAGCTGCTGTTGCCAAAGCCGTTGCCTATGTTGAACACAGCGAGGCGGCCAGAGCGGAAGAAGAAGCTCGCCTACAACCTGCTGAAGCCCCTGTTGCTGATTCCGACTCGGACGCTGTCGAGCCCACGCCTGACCCCGAGGAACAAACCTGAGCAACAAAGCCTAAAGCTCTGCCGGCTGAGCCATCGCGCTCTTTAACAAAACTTGCGAACCCGCCCCACAGGCGATGATGGTCTTCATCGCCTGCTCAACCGTCAACTCAGGCAACAGCTGCACACTGGTCTTCGGCAAGTGATACACCATGCCTGAGGTGGGTACCGGCGCCGTAGGCACAAACACCGTAAAACCCAATGCATGCTCGGCGGTGACAATCGCCGTCACTTGCAGCTCACTTTGAGGATAGAGTTTCACCAAAGCGACCTGACCATTAAGGATAGATGATTCCTCACTGCCGCCGACAAACTGCACCACTATGTCGCGAATGGTTTGATAACCCGGTGCGTACTTCGCAAGCCCCTTGTCCAACCAGCGATGCAGCCAGGCACCCACCCCCGTTTTGATCAATAAACCGATGCTAAAACACACACTCACCAGCAATAACAAAACAATTGCGTCAGCCATAAGCTCGCGCACATCCGCACGACTGGTTAACATGTCGGTTAAAGGCTGTATGACATCGGTCACCAATGCAAATAACCATTGAAACAAAATCATCAGAATGGCGATGGGCAAGACCACGGTCATTCCACCCAAGAACGTCAATGCGACAAACGACTGTAATTTTTTCATGAATACAACAACTACCTTTGCGAATTACGGCAATAGACTAAAGCTGACGAGCCTGTGGATATTGATCGCCAGTGTACTCGTCGGCTTAATGGTGAGCAAAGCCCTAGCCACGCCCGCTCCCTCGAGTGAGGCATACAACAGCGCCGCTAATGTCATACCCGAGCAGTACACCTATCGCATCTTACAAACACGTGATCATTCGACAAAAAGTTTCACTCAAGGTTTGGCGCTGTACCAAGGAGACCTGATCGAAAGCAGCGGTCTCTACGGCAGATCGTTCGTCAGTCGCTACCACCCCACCCACTCCAAACCGGTGCAGAAAAAACGCCTCAATCGTCGCCTATTTGCGGAAGGTGTTGCTCTATTCAATGACACTCTGTATCTGCTGACTTGGAAACGAGGAGTGGTACTTCAGCTTAACCCAAACACACTAGAACCTCGCGGCCAACTGAGCTATCAGGGTGAAGGCTGGGGTTTGGCTCGATATGAACAACAATTGCTGATGAGCGACGGCAGCAACCAGCTCAGTCTGAGAAGCCCACAAGACTTTTCTATAGAGCGACAACTATCGGTAAGCAAAATGGGACAGCCCCTGCATAAACTCAATGACCTCACCGTGATACCCGCGTCACCGAATTCGCCTGCGCGTATCTGGGCCAACGTTTGGCATCACTCGTCGCTCTATGCCATCGATCCCAACACTGGAACCGTGGAAGCGCAGTTGGATCTTAGCGCCTTGGCGAATAAACACAGTCGTGGCCACCCCGACAATGTGCTTAACGGTATCGTCTGGGATCAAGCGCGACAAGGGTTATGGGTGACCGGAAAGCGCTGGCCCAAGCGCTATTTAATTGAATTGATTGCACCGCATTCACCCTCGCCTGAGGAGCACTGAAGAGGATAGTGGCAGGGCTCGCACCTACAGCAGTTTGAATGGGCTAACGAAAAAATAGTGATAGAGATTCAACAAGCTGTTAAGACACCCAATCGCGGCACTTTTGGTTAGTGCCGCTCGATTAATTCACCAGCTGACAAAACACCTTGGTGACCACACGATTGCGACCGCCGTCTTTGGCTTCATACATGGCATCATCGGCGGTTTTCAGCAACCGCTGGCCCAACTTCGCCAAATCTGCTGTGCGCTCAGACACTGGCTGCCAACTGGCCAATCCAATCGATACGGTAGGACGAATTCTGGTTTGGGACGCAGCGATACTGACCTTAGTCACAGCCACACGAATACGCTCAGCAATCACCTGTGCTTCGTCTTGATCACAGCTATGCAGCAACACCACGAACTCTTCACCGCCGTAACGTGCCATCAAATCGGTTTTGCGCAATTGCGCCTTAATCGCCTGAGCCACCTCTTTTAGACACACATCACCCACGTGGTGGCCATGTTCGTCGTTGATGAGTTTGAAGTGGTCGGCGTCCACAAATAGGCAAGTCAGAGGTTCTTGACAGCGTTCGGAACGCTCCAACTCCTTAGGGTACTCCAGATCGAAGTTCATGCGGTTGCTGACTTGAGTCAACATATCGTTGCGACTCTGATGTTGCAGATGTTCGTGAGTCAAGCAGTTTTCCAAACACACCGCGCAAATGCTGGCGAGGTGATGCATAAAATCCACTGCTTTCGCCGGGGAAAATCGCTCGCTAGAACGGCTGGCAAAATGCAGACTGGCCATCAGCTGATCGTTGCGCACCAAAGGTAACAGGGCAGCGCTGCCGAGATCAGACAGACCGGGAAAGAGGCGACTGGCACTGAGTGCATCGAGATCCCCCAATACCACCCGATACTCCCCAGGGTAGAGGGTACGGGAAAACTCATCGCTGTGGCGCAACTGCAAACGATTCTGATAGACATCCACATCGAGCGCTTCCATTAGATCTCGAATCGAATAATCCCGATCCACTATGATCAAGCTGACATCAGCCAACTCAAAATGCGCACGCGCCTCTTCCAGCAGCAACTGCAGAATATCGCTGAGCCGATGGCATCCCAACAGCTTAAATTCAAAGTTCTCAAAGTGTCGATCGATCTTCTGATTTTCTTCGATGCGCGCCAATAGAGACTTAACCGTCTGCTTTAGCTTGAGATTCTCTTGCTGTAAATCAACCATTAGGTGAAATTCTGACCATTTCTATCCGTGACAAACTGAATTATCGGCAGACTTGCGGTAAAATTGCGGGCTAATTTTAGAACTTTTGGATTGGCACGCACTTTTCATTATGGCGATTTCGTCGCGAACTGAGCTAATCACCCTGTATTGACCTACCGAGATCATCATGACAACAGAACTTCTCTCCCCCGCTGGCACCCTGAAAAGCATGCGTTACGCCTTTGCCTATGGCGCTGACGCCGTCTACGCCGGCCAACCTCGCTACAGCCTTCGAGTGCGCAATAACGAATTCAATCGTTTGGAAAATCTAGCCTCAGCAGTTAAGGAAGCCCATGGGCAGGGAAAACAGTTCTATCTGGCCAGCAACCTCTCTCCTCACAACGACAAGGTACGCACTTACCTGAAGGATCTAGAGCCAGTCATCGAGATGCAACCAGACGCACTGATTATGTCGGATCCCGGCCTCATCATGATGGTGCGAGACAAATGGCCGGATATGCCAGTACATCTCTCGGTTCAAGCCAATGCGGTTAATTACGCTACGGTTAAATTCTGGCATCGCCAAGGCATTGAGCGAGTTATCCTGTCTCGGGAGCTTTCCCTCGACGAAATCGAAGAAATTCGCCAACGTTGCCCCGAAATGGAGCTGGAAGTCTTCGTCCACGGCGCGCTCTGTATCGCCTACTCTGGCCGTTGCTTGCTGTCCGGTTATATGACCCACCGTGACTCCAATCAAGGCGCTTGTACCAACTCCTGCCGCTGGCAGTACAACACCCACGAAGCCACAGAAAGTGATACCGGTGAGCTGATTGCCGTCGAAGCCCCGACAAAAGCCTCAATCTTTGATCCTAAAGCCGCAGGCGCGAAAGCCGACAGCGGTGAAATCGCTATGCTCCTGCAGGAGCGCAGCCGCCCCGGCGAATATATGCCCGCCTACGAAGACGAACACGGCACCTACATCATGAACTCCAAAGACCTGCGCGCGGTGCAACACGTTGAGCGCTTAGTAAAGATGGGGATTCACTCATTGAAAATTGAAGGTCGCACCAAATCCCACTACTACGTTGGCCGCACCGCGCAGGTTTATCGCCAGGCCATCGACAATGCTTACGCCGGCCAGAGCTTCGATATGGGACTGATGAAGGAACTCGAACATCTGGCCAATCGTGGCTACACCGAAGGCTTCTACCGCCGCCATGTACCCAGTGAATACCAAAACTATGAAGACGGTAACTCCAGCAACAATCAACAGTTTGTCGGCGAAGCGATCGGCTATACTCGTAACGATGGTTGGCTAAATATCGATGTGAAAAACAAATTTGAAGTGGGTGATCATCTCGAGTTAATCACCCCCAAAGGTAACTTGAACTTTGAATTGCAGGATTTAGAGAACAACAAAGGACAAGCCGTCGAGGTAGCACCCGGCTCCGGCCATCAAGTACGCATTCCCGTTCCCACCGAACTGGACCTTGCAGAAGACGGCGGCTATGCCATGTTAATGCGTCACGCTTAGCCCGCGTGCAAACCATTTGGGTTTTCGGTTAGGCAAAGAAAAACGATCTAACCACTTGTACTAACCGAGCTTGGGAAGGGCTCTCCATTGCGCAGACACAATGTGAATTTCATTCGAGGCTTTGCCATCAGCACATTATTGCTGGCAAGCCTTGGGATTAGTCTTTCTTCTCTCGCGGACAACGACACGCCACCCCTTGCACTCAAGCACGGCTCTCTGGGTTTAGAGCAACTCAGCATCATCGAGAATGGAAAGGTCATCGGCGGCTTCAAATACGACCTTCTTGAGGAAGTCACCAAACGGCTCAATTGGACGGTGGATCACAGCTACTGCCCGTTTCAGCGCTGCCTCAGATCCATGGCCGATGGCAAGCTTGATATCATGGTGTTTATTGCTGTGAATCAGCAACGCAGCGAATATATGGACTTCGTACAAATTTGGAAGATCCCGCGCAAAGTCCCCTTCTTCACCTTACGAGGTCGTGAACACGAGCTGACTCGCTATGAAGACCTAAAGAATCTACGCATTGGCGTGGTCAATGGATACGCGTATTTTCGGCGCTTCGATAACGACACCAGCTTGAGTAAAAGTATCGTTCTGAAAGAGAGCCAACTCCCCAAAATGCTCATGGCCGGTCGCATAGATACCTACATTGGTTTCAATCAGCGACAAGATATACTACTCAGCAATTACCCAGAGTTGAGAGTAGCGCCCTATTCGCACCCTTTTTCCAATACAGCATTGTTGGCTATCAGCAAAAAATCACCGCTGGCTGCTCGTATGCAGGAGCTGGAAGTTGCAGCCTTGTCTGTGATCAAGGACGGCACCATGGATGAACTATGGTTTAAATACATCGGCTCACAAGAGATGCCCTACCCCCGACACCTTGGACCACCAGCCGATACAGATCGCCTTCCTTTGCCGACGCAGCCCACAAACGCGGATCACTAGGCCGTGCAGCTAGAAAAGCTCACTGTTGAGCACAACCTAGATCCCCCCCTTTACCAAGCCTGCCGCCAATGGATGATCGGTTGTTTTGTTTTGATGTTGAGTATCGCCGCGCAAGCTGACAAGAATCTAACCATTGTCCACGGCGCCACGCCCCAAGCCAAGATGATGGAGTTTCATGAAAATGGGACAACATCTGGATTCAAATCGCTTTTGATCGACGAGCTAGCTCACAGGTTGAACTGGAAAGTTCACCACCAACAATGCCCCTTTCAACGCTGTTTGTTTTCCATGCGCAAAGGCCAGTACGATTTGATGATTTTTGTCAGCGCAATACCGGAGCGATCGGACTACCTTAGCTTCATTCAGGTTTGGCCCAATACTCGGGTCATTCCCTTCTTTGTGCGAGAAGAAGATCAACAACAACTCAAGAGTTATGAAGATTTGGCTGATATGAGGATTGGGGTAGTCAATGGCTATGCGTACTTTCCCCGTTTCGATAAAGACGCCAAACTGAACAAGATTCAAGTTTCCAGCGAGCAGCAATTGGCTCGGATGTTGTTGGCGCGGCGTATCGATACCTATATCGCCTTTGAAGATAGACCCCAGCTCTCCAAACAACAGCCTTCCAGCCCACAGCCATTCACTCCACCGCATCGCATCATCGTCAAAGCAGACTACTCAGAGAAAGTCAGTAGCTCAGCGCTCATTGCCGTTAGCAAGTTTTCCCCACTAAGCAATGAGCTTGCCGCAATCGAAAAAGAGATTCTCACGATGATCACCGACGGTTCATTGCTGCAACTTTGGCAGCGCACTAACCCCGGCAAACCTTTTCCTTACCCTCTCGCCATCTACCCACACTACACGCTCTCTCAGCCCGATGCGCCTTAGCTTAAGCTGATCATGAGTAGTAGGCCTCCAAAGGAGAATCCATGAGTAATATTGTTGTTCTAACTGGCGCTGGTATTTCTGCTGAATCCGGCATTCGAACATTCCGCGCCGCCGATGGTTTGTGGGAAGAGCACCGTGTGGAAGATGTCGCTACCCCTGAAGCCTTCGAGCGAGATCCGCAATTGGTTTTGCGTTTTTACAACGAGCGACGAGCTCAGCTGCTCGACGGTATTCAACCCAATGCCGGGCATCGGGCCTTGGCTCAGTTTGAGCAACAGCACTCGGGGAATTTCACCCTGATTACCCAAAACATTGATAACCTTCACGAGCAGGCAGGCTCCAAAAATCTGTTGCATATGCACGGTGAAATTCTAAAAGTACGCTGTATTTACAGCCATCAAGTATTCGAGTGTCATGAAGCCGTCGACCGAGAGCGGCCCTGTCCCTGTTGTCAGATGCCAGCCACCCTTCGCCCCCATATCGTCTGGTTTGGTGAAATGCCCATGTACATGGATGAAATAGAACAAGCGCTGAGCCAGTGCGATTTGTTTGTCTCCATTGGCACCTCAGGCAATGTCTATCCGGCGGCGGGCTTTTTCCAGATGGCCAACAGCGCGGGCGCGAAAACCGTTGAGCTTAACCTTGAACCCTCCGCCAATGGCTCGCTATTCGATCAAGCACACTATGGCCCCGCCAGTGAGTTGGTACCTGAATTTTTCAACAGACTCAACAAGGGTTCTGTGTAAATTCTAGGAGCTAGTGTTCAGAGATCATCCCAGATTTCAGACAAAAAAATGGGGTCAAAATGACCCCGAACAGGAACTACCTAACAGATTCTTTGCTTGATCAAAACCGCTACGCTAAAACGGCAACCATTGCCTCAATAGCGCGGTCTAGATTCAGAGGATTAAAGCCCGACAAATTCACTCGACCATTGTTTACGATGTATAAACCGTAGTCATCTCTCAACGCTGTAATCTCTGTTTGCGATAAAGGAAAAAGTGCAAACATTCCGTGACCACGAGTGAGAAACTGCCAGTTTCGCCCGGGTATTTGGGTCGCCAGAGCATCAAACAGCTGTTGCCTTACCGCGCCAATTCGTTGGCTGATGGCATTGAGCTCCACCTCCCATGCGGCTCTTAGATTGCGATCATTGAGTATACGTTTCACCAACATGGCACCGTGTGCCGGCGGTGTAAAATAGTGGCGTGTCGCTAACTGAGCCCACTGTTTATCAACGGCAACTTTTGCGCGAGGGGAATCCGTCAACGCCAACACCATGCCGGTGCGATCACGATAGAGACCAAAGTTCTTCGAACAGGTGTAACACAACAATAGCTCAGGCATGGCCGCCGCCATAATTTCCAAACCGCGGCGATCTCCGGCGAGCCCCTGCCCCAAACCGTGATAGGCCATATCCAGTATCGGAAATAGTTGTCGATCGAGACAAAACTCCGCCAACAAATGCCACTGCTGCTCGGTGAAATCTAGACCGGTCGGATTGTGACAACTCACCTGTAGTAGGATGCCATCGCCCGGCGCCGCTTGTTCCAGTGACGCCAGCAGCTGATCAAAAGTAGCTGCTCCTTCATCGGCGCGATAATAGCGATAATCACGCAGAGCTAGGCCAGCTGCGGCAGCGATGGGACGATGAACCTGCCAGGTGGTATCGCTGACCCACAAGGTACCCCGTGACAAGCTCTTCTCGAGCAACTCAAACGCCAAACGCAAGGCGCCAACACCGCCCGGAGTCTGCGCGTAAGAACAACGCTCCTGCAGCTCTGCGGCCAACTCATCCCCGAAAGCCAACTGGGTAATGGCCTGACAAAACTCCATGTCTCCCAGGGGACCGACATAAGCCTTGTCGCTTTCATTGTCGACCCGCCACTGCTCGGCCTGCTTAATCGCCTCAAATACTGGAGAGCGATTCAGATCATCACGATAGACACCAATACCCAAATCGATCTTATGTTCACGCTGATCCTTGCGAAACGCTTGCAGCAACTCAAAAATTGGATCTTCTTGAGTGTGACTCTGATTCTGGCCCAATAAACGGACGTGGCTACTGACCGCAGCAAGTTCAACTTTTGCATTCATAACAACAACTCAGCAACTTCCATCCTAAGATGAAAGCCGCAATTATCTAAAAGAGGGAAACGCGAGAAATACTTAAGAGAGTGAAACGCTACTGATTCAACTGACTTCTTTGTCAATCACACCGCGCTCGATTTGGTCTCGTTCGATAGACTCAAACAGAGCCTTGAAATTACCTTCACCGAAACCGTCATCTTGCTTACGCTGTATAAACTCAAAGAATACTGGGCCCACTACGGTGTCAGAGAAAATCTGTAACAACAGACGAGGCTGTCCACCTTCGGTAGTGCCATCGAGCAAGATGCCACGGGATTGCAACTCATCAATGGGTTCGCCGTGGCCCGGCAAGCGCTCTTCCAGCATGTCATAGTAAGTTGATGGTGGTGCGGTCATGAACTTCACTCCACGCGCTTTCAACTTGTCCCAAGCTTCGAGCAAGTTATCGCAAGAGAATGCGATGTGCTGAATACCTTCGCCGTTGTAGGCCATCAGGAATTCTTCGATTTGTCCGCCTTGCGAGGCCTCTTCATTCAACGGAATACGAATGCGACCATCCGGTGCTGTCATCGCTTTGGACAACAAACCGGTGTATTCGCCTTTAATGTCGAAGTAGCGGATTTCACGGAAATTGAAAATCTTCTCATAGAAGCCCGCCCAGAAATCCATACGACCGCGATAGACATTGTGCGTCAAATGGTCGATAACTTTAAAACCGCAACCCTCGGGATGACGATCAACGCCCTCAATAAAGACGAAATCAATGTCGTAAATCGAGGTGCCTTCCTCGTAGCGGTCAATCAGGTAGAGAGGCGCACCACCGATGCCTTTGATGGCCGGCAAGCGCAACTCCATAGGACCGGTAGGAATATCCACCGGTTGAGCGCCCTGCTCCAGTGCCCGTTGATAGGCGTATTGCGCATCTTTGACTCGAAACGCCATGCCACAGGCCGAAGGGCCGTGCTCTTCAGCGAAATAATGGGCTTCACTGCTGGGCTCATAGTTAATGATGAAGTTGATGTCGCCCTGACGATACAAGAGCGTATCTTTTGAGCGATGGTTGGCAACGTGAGTAAAACCCAAAGTTTCAAAAATAGGCTCGAGAAAACCGCGCTCTGTGGAGGCAAATTCAACAAACTCAAATCCATCGAGTCCCATTGGGTTTTCAAATAAATCGGCCATAGTCTTCTCCTGCGTTATACTCTGCCACGCTCATATACCCAAAAGGATTATGGAGGCTGGCAATTAGTTGTAAGTGCAACCAATATTAGTTGCGCAACCAACTATAGTCAACCCTCTCTCGATCCCGATGCCATCAAGGACTGTTGAAGACCATGAATAAAATTGATAAACCACTGAATTTAGAGAGATTTTTACCCTATCGCCTCTCAGTTACCTCCAACAAAATTAGTGGCATTATCGCTGACACCTACAAAGACAAGTTTGGGATTTCGATCACCGAATGGCGGATCATGGCAGTTCTTGGCGGCTATCCAGGCAGCTCAGCGGACGAGGTATCCGCAAAAACACAGATAGAAAAATCCATTCTCAGCCGCGCCATCAGCAAATTGCTGCAGCGCAATCTGATCGAGCGAGAGTTTGATGCAGAGGATCGACGCCGATCCATCCTCACCTTGTCGGACACGGGTATCGACGTCTACAACGAAGTAGTGCCCATTTCCTACGACTATGAATCTCGTTTTATGGCGTGTTTTTCCGATGAAGAACAGGAACAATTTCGGGAATTATTGGATCGACTTTATCAGCACGCCGATCGCGTGGAATAGTCTTATCCATGTTGGCGACTAACGAATCGCTGAAATGCGATATTGCTCGGGCGGACTGCCGTAGAAGTTTTTGAAGGCACGATAAAAGTTATTCGCCTGCGAATAACCCAATTGATAAGCCACCTCCTGTGCACTGAGCTGTGAATTCAGCAGGTAGTCCTTGGCCAACTCCATGCGCACCTGCAAGCTAAGCTCTCGAAAACTCACCCCCACCTCGGACAAGCGACGCCGTAACGTGCGTGCCGATAGATGCATCAGTGGTGCCGTCGACTCAAGCTGATAGCGACACTCTGACGAGCGCTCGATCAACAGCCGTTTCACCTGACTGATCAAATCCACACTCAATGCTTGCTCTGGCATCAATCGCTGGATCTGTTCTTGGTAGATGTGCTGGGCGCCCTCGCTGCGACCTTCAATAGCGATGTACAGCCACTGTTTAGGAATCGCCAACAGGGTTCGTGCCTGATCAAACACCACTCGGCAGCCCAGCGTTTGCTGGTACTGCCAGTGATACGTCGGCTCCGAATAGCTCAACATGGCGTAGCTGGCGCAAGCTGCAACGCCTTCCGGCAACAGCGCTTGGATATAGCCCCACAGCGAAACCATCCACTCTTCCAGCAACAACCGCTCGAAATCCTTTCCCTGCGGTAGTACCTGACAACTGAGCAGCACATGATCGCGATCGGTTTCCATAGCCACGCGAAGATAGGGATAGGATTGTTGTGCCAGATTAATGGCGAGTGTTAGTCCCTGCTCCAAGGACGAGCTGGCCATAAGCGCGTAGCCCATCACACCCAGATCTTCGATTCGGGAACGACGCGCAATGCGCAGCGCGATATTGGGGACTTCATTGGCTTGTAGTTGGCGCAGCAACCGCCAGTAATCCACTTGCGCCAGTCCGCTATTGGGTAGCCACCAAGGACGATTTAGGCCACACCAATGACCTAAGGCTTCGCGATCCACATAGTGGCATTCAGCTTGTAGAACCCGATCAAGGGTCTGCAATTGCCGCTGCAGTGTGTCGCGAGCTGGCATCGAGCGGTCTTGCTCGATGGAATGGTCTTTCATAATTCTCCTAGTTTCACTTTAGGACAAGTAAAACGCATCCCCAGATTCAAATGCTCTTCAACCTATTTCCGCAAACCGATGGTACATCAAGCTCCACTATATCTGCGACCTCTGGACGAAAATGATAGTCAACACTGGCCTTAAATGCTAATTATATGGACGAAAATGATAGACAAGCTTTTGAATAGACGGGTTATTGTGCCCTCACACAAGATTCGATCCCCCTCTTTGGAGTCCCTCATGTCGAAAACCTGCATTATTATTGGCGCCAGTCACGCCGCCGCTCAGCTCGCCCCCTCCTTACGTCAAGAGGGCTGGGACGGAAAGATTCTCGTCATCGGCGACGAGCCCTATCTGCCCTACCATCGTCCGCCACTGTCCAAAGCTGTGCTGTCAGGCGAAAAAAGTGGTGACGAACTCTCCATTCGAGCGCAGGCGCTCTACGACAAAAACGACATCGAATTCAAACTGAACCATCGTGTAGAGAGCATTAACAGAGCGCATAAGTCCATTACCTTGACCAATGGCGAGATTCTCAATTACGACAAGTTAGCGCTTTGCACCGGCTCTCGTGTGCGTACGGTATCGCTACCGGGTGTAGAACTCAGCGGTATTCACTACCTGCGTGACCTGAAAGACGTGGAGGCCATTCAAGAAGACGTGGGCGAAGGTAAAAATGCAGTCATCGTCGGCGGTGGTTACATCGGCTTGGAAACCGCAGCCTCCTTGAAAAAAATGGGCATGAACGTCACCGTATTGGAAATGGCACCGCGAGTACTGGCACGAGTCACAGCGCCGGAACTGTCTGAATTCTACACCCGAGTCCATTCCGACGAAGGCGTTCATATCCGCACAGGTATTGCTGTGGCTGGTTTCAAAGGAAACGGCAAAGTAGAGCGCGTAACCTGTGCCGATGGCAGCAGCTTCGATGCCGACTTGGTAGTGATTGGCGTGGGCATTATCCCTAATGTTGAACTGGCCGAAGCCGCTGGCCTGACCGTTGAAAATGGCATAGTCGTGGATGAGTTCGCGCGCACCAATGATCCCGATATTGTAGCCGCCGGTGACTGCGCCAATCACCACAACAAACTCTACGATATTCGCCTGCGTTTGGAATCCGTCCCCAACGCCACCGACCAATCCAAATCTGCCGCCGCCAGTATCTGCGGAAACGACAAGTCCTATGAATCGCTGCCATGGTTCTGGTCAGACCAATACGATCTCAAACTGCAAATTGCCGGACTCAGCCAAGGCTACGATCAAGTGGTGATCCGCGGCGATAAAGATCAGTCCCGCAGTTTTGTTGCCTTCTACCTGAAAGATGGAAAGCTCATCTCCGCCGATTGTGTCAATCGACCACAAGAATTTATGCTCAGTAAGCGACTGATTGCCGCCGGTGCTGAGGTAGACCCAGAGCGACTGAGTGATGAATCAATTGCGCCGAAGGAATTGGTGGAGGGCTAGGGGCTAAAATTTAATCGGCCACCCCGGTGCTGACAAGTCTTTTTATGGTTTTTCTTTTCCTCGCTACTAGTAACTGAGTTACTGCCTTCGCTCCCACTAGCTCCATTTGCACTCACACTAAAGTATGACTAGGATGGGCTCGTTGTAATCCCACGAGGCCTTTCCTGTGAACTCTATTAGCTGGCTGTTGGCGAGTTTGATCCCCTTTCTTGCTCTGACCGACGTTCAGGCCCAAGGCAATACCGAAATCGAGTCCTTCAGCAAGGCCAAGCGTCTGCTGCAACAGAAGGTTTATAACGAACATCGTCAAACGCTGTACTGCAATGCCGTTTTTGACGAAGACAAGAATGTTCAACTTCCCCAAGGCTTTCACACCGACAAACACAAAAAGCGCGCCGCTCGAATCGAGTGGGAACATGTTGTGCCAGCTGAGAATTTTGGCCGTTTTTATAGTGAATGGCGCGAAGGACATCCGCTGTGCGTGAGTCGCAAGGGCAAAGCCTATCGCGGACGCAAGTGCGCTGAGAAGGTGGTGTCGCAATATCGCTTAATGCAAGCCGACATGCACAATTTGTTTCCCGCTATCGGCGCAGTCAATGCGCTGCGCAGTAACTACAGTTTCACGGTTATGCCGCAGGAGCCAGTCGACTTTGGCAGTTGTGCCATGAAGATCGAAAACCGCAAGGCGGAGCCGCCTGAAGAATCCCGTGGCCGTATCGCTCGCACCTATTTGTATATGGCGGAAACCTATCCGCAACTGCAACTCTCCAAGAAGACCCAACATTTAATGCAAGCCTGGCATCAACGCTACCCCGTTGCTGAATGGGAATGTGATCGCGCCAGCGCCATCGAAACCCTGCAAGGTAACGCCAACCTCGTGGTTAATGAGGCCTGCAGCCAGCGTTTGCAGAAGGGCGAGACCCAAGAACAGATCGCCAATCGATGAGCGGTGTGGGTAGATTTTTTATACCCGCGTCTTCATTGATGTTTGCATTCATCTCACTCAAAAAGCTAGTCGGTAGAGCCTCTCTCGGTTTCAGTATCATGCTGATCGGCGCAAGCCTGATGGCGGAGGAGCAATTCTTACCAACATCTGCCACCCAGCCGCAAAGGCACATTCACTTTTCTAACCAAGAGCTTGTGCAGTTCAACCGTCAGAGCTTTGCAGGAGAAACTCAATACCAATTGGTGACTCACGGCGACCACTGGGTACTCAAAGCGGAGGCCCAGGGACAAGCATCGGCACTCTATCGAAAAGTAGATATCGATCTCACACAAACCCCGATACTGAAATGGCGCTGGCGAGTGGATAGGGCGTTAACTGTCGAAAACCCGCGGCAAAAAGATCAGGACGACTACCCTGCTCGCGTTTATGTGGTTGTGCGAGACGGGTTCTTCCCATGGCAGGTGCTGTCGCTGAATTATGTCTGGGCCAACCATGCACTCGCGCAAGATTCAGCACACGATAGCTGGAACAACCCCTACACCGAGCGCGCCATGATGATTCCCCTGCGCGATCAGCAAGATGGATTGAAGATTTGGAAGAGTGAGAGCGTCAACATCATCGAAGATTTCAAACGCTACTTTGGCAAAAGTGTGGAACGCATCGAGGGGATCGCCATAATGACCGACGCCGACAATACCGGTGGGCACGCGCTTGCGTTTTACGACGGCCTGACCTTCACTCCAGACAACAGCACTCCCTAACCTTGCATCGGTGAGTTAACAGGCAGCAACCGTCGTTCGTTGCCAGCGGTTAAAAGCTCGTTGGCATTGACACCCACAACATCTAATCGATGTACTCTGCTATTGCCGACAACATGGCAGAGTAGTCATGATAGTCCCGCTGGATCGGGTGACGCTGTCCCTCATGTTCTAGCACCAGTGACGGAAAGCCATCAATGGGCAATGATCTCGCGAATTTTAATTGTCGATCAAACTCGTCCGCTAACGCTCTCGAGGCTAAATCTCTTTGAAATTGGTCAGCATCATAACCAAGCTCTTGAGCCAACTGAGCCAGCACGCCGGTATCTGATGGATCAAGGGCTCGAAGATAATAGGCGCGTTGAATGGCATCAATCATTCGCTCTTGCGCATCCCTCGCGCTCGATGGCGAATGGCATTGTAAAGCTATTGCAATTGTCGCACGACAGGACATAAACGTTGAACGGCGCGGTTGGTTTTTTGTCCAGAAATCGAAGTTAAACTCTGTTCCTAACTGAGTTTCAATATCGTGCCAGTACCCTTGAATTGCCGCCTGCATTGCCTTCGGCATCGGTTGATCGCAATCCTTGGCCAGTCCCCCGGTCAGGTTTTCGATACGAAGCTTATCGGCATACTGAGACGAAAGCGCTTGTGTTAACTGATCCCACTGCGGGCGAAACCCCCAACACCAAGCACACATAGGGTCGTGGACGTAGTAAAGAATGGCTGTCATGAAATATTTTCCGCACAAAAACGTGGGCTTATCATACAGGGTAGACAGTGTTTATGCTGCAGAGTCTAGTCCTGGACTTGCTGCCGGATAGCTTGTATTTGCGCAAGGTTTTGCTGAAACAACTCAAACAGTCTCGGATCGAGATGCGAACCAGACATGGAGGACATGATGTCGTAGGTTTTTTCTTCGCTGTAAGCCGGCTTATACACTCGTTTGTGCACCAAGGCATCATAGATATCAACGATCGCTGTAATACGAGCGGCAATAGGGATTTCTTCACCCCGCAAGCCTTTCGGATAACCGCTACCATCCCAGCGCTCGTGATGACATTGAGCAATATCACGAGCCATATCCATCATTTCAATGCCCGTATCAGACAGCATGGACGCGCCAATAGCCGCGTGAGTTTCCATCAAACTGCGCTCATCATTCTCCAAAGCGCCGGGTTTTTGCAGTATGTAGTCGGGTATGCCTATCTTGCCGATATCGTGCATGGGCGCCGCCATGCGAATATGATCCACCTGATCAATACCCCACCCCAGCGCCTCAGCCATCACAGCGGAATACAAGCCGATTCGACGAATATGAGCGCCGGTTTCTTCGTCTCGACAACCGGCCGCAGCCAACAAGCACAATGAAATTTGTTCTTCTCTCGCAATAATCTGACGGGTACGTCTGGCCACCTCGCGCTCCAACTCTTCCTCCACCAACAAATGATCACGAGAAGACTGAAGGCGGTAAGCGGTTTCTCCGTATTTTCTTTCTATCTCGTGAACAATTAGCAGAGACTCTCCGTCGACATAGAGCGCACTGGCTTCCAGAGCAATCTCTTTGCCCTGACAATCTTCAAGCCAGATTCCAGAGATCAATGGCTGTGCATGCTGCTCTATCCAATGAGCTTTGGCGTCGTAGAGAAAGTGCAGTAGAAATGGCCACTGCTCGCCAATATGGAGAAATTCATCGTCTAACTTGAACAAAGGAGATAGCGCCTGCGGACGTGGCGTAATAGGTTCGAAACACTGTTCGGAAACTTCGCGCAAAACCCACTGATTAAAACCCTGAAATGTTCTCGCCAATAGCGTCATGACATCTCCAGAAAGGCCCGTCAATTTGAGAGCATTTGTGTTGCCAAATCGATAAACAAGGATTGCACTTGATCGCCGGTCTTGGCACTGGTATTGAGTATCGGCTGCTGCAATTCTTCCAGCTCTTCGCGATGCGCGAAGGATAGCGACCACTGATTACACAAGTCGTGTTTATTAAGAGCGATAATCGCCGGTATATTGCCGATATTTTTTTGTGCCTTTTTGTGCAAACAAAACAATCTATCCAAGGTGTGGGGCCGGGTGGGATCGCCCACCAATATGTAACCCGAAGCACCCCGTAAATAGGAAACTTGTAACTTACAAAAATCATCTTCACCGGCCAGATCCCAGATCATCATCATCACTTTTTGACGCTCAATTTCGACCAGCTTTTTGTCAATCTTCACCCCAACGGTGGTGAGATATTTTTCTTCAAAGATACTATCCACGTAGCGTTTAATGAGACTGGTTTTGCCAACAGAAAAGGCACCGAGCAAACAGATTTTCTTTTGAATCATAGTTGACTCTCCTGCTCGGAAGTTGGCAGTCCATCCACGTTTCTACTTAAAACACGACTCTCCGATAAACGGGCACGAATACCATCAAGCTGCTTGTTTTCGACCCAGGCCTCGACGATGATCCGACGAATTTGAGGAGCTTCGCTTTCCTGCTCAGACAATAGAAAGTGAGTATCAAAATCGTTTAACACCACTCCCTGCTCAATTAAATAACGAGCCGCATTATCGGCCCGTGCAAGCCCTAGCCGTCGATTCTCAGTATCACTACCGCGACCATCGGTGGTACCGGTGATTCTCAACTTAAACACTTGTCGGTCGCTATTTAATATTTGTTGCAACTGTTGAATGCGAGTCGCCATGTAAAAGAGTTTGGGCTCCTGAGTGTCTTTGATGCTGGCATCTCCCACTTCGAAATCAATACTAACCGCACTGACATCACTCAAGTAGCGATCCACCAGCGATTGATTCGACTCCTGTACCTTAAGGTTAGTGAAGTCCACTGTTCGCACGCCAAAAGCCGCAATGGGAGCTTGTTCAAACTGACGTAACCACTCAACACTTGCTTCACCGCTAACGCTTAATACTCCATCGCTATTACTGTCACTGTCATCACCAAAGGTTAAAGCGACTCCCTCTTCCGCAGGAAGTAATGCCTTGATACGCTGCAACTGCAAAGCCTCATCAGTGGCGTAAAAGTGAGTCCACTCATACCCTGCTCCAGCAACGGCGACAAACGGCTCAGGCAACTGAGCTAATGGATCTTTCATGCCCTTGATCAGCGTACCCGAAGCAGTTTGTTCAACCTGAACAACCATTACCCCAGGGATCGAGTTGAGTTGAGAAACCCACTGTTGCCAATGATTTTTTTGCTGTAGGTCTTGATACCACCAGTAGCCTAAACACAAAACCACCAGCACGATCGAGACAATGGATATCCACGGCAGCTTGCGACGCTGATTGGGGTCATCCCGCTCCTCATGCTTCACCGATACCAGACAGGGGCGGAGCAGATCGGGAAGCTTCACGAATACTGAGCTATCACCTTGATACTGCTGAAACTCAGTGCCGTACTGTTGATGACAGTGCTCGAGCACTTCACTCAGTCGCAGACGGTAATCAGCCCTGACATTGCCACGCACCACCGATGCAATAACCGCTGCCGGCCCTTGCTCAATCAACACGCATAGATCTCCCAACTGCAGCGTGCTGAGCTTATCGTCGGCGGAAGTATGGAAAGAGTCAGCGATGAAATCTTGAATGGCCGTCAACATCGCTGACACCATATCGGGGTCATTGCTGATGACATCGTTCGATTCGAGATGTTGCAGTACCAGACCCGTTTCACGGTGAATCAAGAACACTTGCTCCACGCGATAGACAAGGGTCTTTAGAAAAACAATCTCAGCGTAAGTTTTACCACTGCGCCAAGCGTCGAAACGCCACCCAATTGCTCGCGGTGATATGCTCTGCTCGACGGCCTGATTAAAGCCGTCGAGCATGCCGCTGATGGTTTCTACGATGGACTTTCTGATGGCGGGTCCCATGACCGGATACAAAGAATCTGCCAGCGCCTTGGGATTGGACTTGATCGACAGATCAATCGCCCCTTCGATGGTAGGGCCTAGCGCCTCAGCAATGCTGTCGTCTTTTTGCGCTCTGATGGCAATGGCTTCTGACACCACTTGGGCAATCGCCACGCTGTATTGATTAGGGTTTTCGCACCGCTGCTTTAGGGCCAGGAGCTCTTGATAGTCTGCCCCCAGCAGCAACTGGCGCAAGCTTTGAAGCTCCGCAGTCGATCCCGCGCCTCCCCCTAAACGGGAGCTGTCGTTTGAATCAACAAATGGTTGATTTTGAATGGATGCTTCCCTAGCGGACGATTCCATGGGCGAGGCCAGCGTCAGTTAGACGTCATCCCTGCACCGCTACCCGACTCAGACAATTGCGAGGCGATACCGTTGAGTAAAGATGCCAAGCTGGTTCTGTCGGCTTTGTCGTTGCTGAGACGTGTCACTTCTTTTTTCAAGGCCGAAGTCACTTCGTTGTAGAGTTCATCCATTTGCTTTTGCATTACATCAGCCTGATTCAGCAACTGGTCCTGAAGGTCATTGTCGGCCGCACTGGTGCTGTCATCTAGATTCGACATCACTTGTTCGACTTCGGCGATATGATCGTTAATCAAAGCCGTCGCTTTATCTCGCGTCTTAGCTTCATTGGCCAATTCCTTATCCAAGCGCTTGGAGAGAGCATTGGTGAGCTCATCCACCTTCTTATTCAGCTCTTTGAATTGCTGTTTGGTGTCTTGTTTTAAGTCCATTACTGAGGACTTGATCAAGGCTTCCAATTCCTCTTGCCGTTGATTGTGACCGCGATGTTGTTGGCCAAATAGAATCTCCCGAATAGTGGATAAATCATCCCCAGACACGACCTCCGATGGGTTCGATTCCGCTTTGGTGGGCTCGGCTTTTTTAGTCGTCTTTTTCATAATCCGTTATCGCTACTTATAACCTTTACCCCACTTTGATACCTGTGGGCGTGGATGAAAGCACCAAGTTCAGCTTTTTGACGGAATCCTTAGGATCGACGCTTCCATAAAAATGGCTTATTAAAAACCATTTACTAAAAACTATAGTCGTCCAGCTCAATTTCACCAGCGATTGGAATCGGATCTTGAGTGAAAGTAAGCAATAGTAGATGAAAAAAGTGATTTGAGTGACAAGTCGAGATTGGCGATAGGGTCTAGAAAGAGTATTGCTGGCCGTGTTACACCAAAAACTTATCCACGTACCAGCAAGTGGAAGAAACATTCAAATTGTTGTCTTTCGCCCAAGACAGCCCTCGTTCGACTAAGGCCTCGGCAACACCCTGTCCACGCAAACGAAAGGGTACATAGGTCGAAGTAAAGGTTACCCCATCTCCTTGTCGGGAATATTCAAGCTTGGCAAACTGTCCTTCACTGCCGAGAACAAAACAATTCAAATCTCGATGATGCTCTACATTTAAAGTGTTCATACCTACAATTTAGACTGCCATTGCCGGTTGTACCAATAAGGTGGGAATATTTAAGTGGTGACTTTTTACCGTGGCTACACGTGTGCCTGGTTTACGCCCATCGCGCGCGTCCGAGGTGAGCACGCCCTGTTTCTTGAGCTGCGATAAACGTGCATCAAGATCGGGCACCTGAAACGCGATCCCCCAAAAGTAATCATCGCCTTCAATCCCCTTATTGGGCTCAATCACTTCTAGGGTGAGCTGGCCGGCTCGAAAGAACAGCATCCTGCCACCCCATTCAGGCACGTTTTTGTCCAATGCCAGGCGAATACCAAGGCCCTCTTCACCAAAGGCTCGAATGCAGGCATCTGCATCACCGGTATAGAGCACTATGTGATCCACTCTAGAGACGCAATCTGAGGTAATGGAGGGTGGCTGAACAAGCCCCATAGCAGGGGGAAGTGCCTCACCGTGCAGACTGACCCACTGATCACAGACAGTATTGGCAGGCAACTGCTGCTCGTCGAGCGATACCAGCTGATCGTCTGTGTGATATTCCACAGAGGTCGTAGCGTCGAGCTCTACACTACTCATCACCAATCCCACCACGGCAGGATCACCTTGTGACATTTCGATGAGTTCAATGATGGTATTTTCTAGCTGGAACCAAGCGGTGAAAGCGATGGTTTGACCGCTCTGCTGTCGCTTGCCCTGCCAAATCGGTGCAAACCCAAACAGAGCTTGGTAGGACTCGACAGCCTGCGCGATATCATTGCAGGCAATGCGGATACGTTGAAAAGCAGTAACGGCCATAGGAATCTCTTTCGCGGTTTATTGCGAATAGCCTACCACCTTCTGGGCTTAAGTGAGTGGCCAAGAATGGCCAAGTCACAAGGCACTTTGCACAGAGGCCAGCATCTCATTGAGAGCAGAGCTCAGCTCCTCAAACACAGACTGATACGCTTCAAGTCATAGTGTAGCGTTTAGGTTTTCTTTTTCTTCTTGTGCTTCTGTTTTTGTTTTTGGTAGTGCTTGGTCAGACGCTGCTTCTTCTGCAATTGACGATCGCTGAGTTTGTTTTTGCGCCCTTCAAAAGGGTTTTCAGTGGATTTATAGAGCACTCGTACCGGCGTGCCGTGTAAGTCCAGCGCGCGACGGAAAGTCTTCTCCAAGTACTTGGTATAGTGACCTGGAATACGATCCGTTTGATTACCATGTATAACAACAATCGGCGGGTTGTGACCGCCCGAGTGAGCATAGCGTAGCTTGATACGACGGCCGTTAATCAATGGTGGCTGATGCACAGCCACGGCGTCTTCCAAAATACGCGTGAGATGATTGGTTGACAGCTTATCGGTGGCCGAGCGATAGGCTTGTTCAATAGATTCGTAGAGATGACCCACACCGGTGCCGTGCAGTGCCGAGATAAAATGCACATCGGCAAAATCAATAAACTGTAAACGGCGATCCAACTCAGTCTTGATGTAGTCTTTTTGCTCGCTTTCGAGGCCATCCCATTTATTCAAGGCGATGACCAACGCGCGACCACTATCGATTACTTGGCCCATCAAATGCAAATCTTGATCAACGATGCCTTCGCGAGAATCCATCACTAACACCACCACGTTGGAGTCTTCGATGGCTTGCAGTGTTTTTACAATGGAGAATTTTTCAACGGTCAGCTTGACATTTTTTCGGCGTCGAACACCCGCAGTGTCAATGATGGTATAGGAATCGCCATCGCGCTCATAATCAATGTAGATACTGTCACGAGTGGTACCGGGCATGTCGAATACAATTACACGATCTTCACCCAGCAGACGATTCACCAACGTCGATTTACCGACATTAGGGCGCCCGACGATGGCCATTTTAATACGGCGCTGATCATCAATTTGGGGAGGCTCTTGAGGAGGAAATACCGACAGCACATCCTCCATCAACGACTTAACACCACGTCCTTGAGTGGCGGTGGTCGGATAGATCTCTCCGATACCCATCTCATAAAACGGCGCAATTGCCATATCGAAGTTTTGCCCGTCGACTTTGTTGGCAACCACGTAGGTTTTCTTATTGTTGACTCGCAAGTGTTTGGCGATCATCTGGTCTGCAGTTGTCAGACCGTCGCGGCAATCCACCATAAACAGAACTGCATCGGCCTCTTCCACCGCCAGTAGCGACTGCTCGGCCATGACCTCATCAATGCCGTGCTCATCACCGCTGATCCCCCCGGTATCAATCAGGATAAATTTGTGTTCCAGAAACTCGGCTTCGCCGTACTTTCGGTCACGAGTCAAACCCGCATAGTTCGCCACAATGGCATCACGGGTTTTGGTCAGGCGGTTAAAGAGTGTGGATTTCCCCACATTCGGACGGCCCACCAGGGCAATAACTGGAATCATCAGAGATCTCTAAATCGACAAATGGAGTCAGAATTGAATTTTGGCGGTTTGAAATCGCGAAAATCCAGTTCTGGCCCCACTTTAATAGGGGTTAAACAAACCCGTTTACAATAATAAAAACGCAAAAGGCCAGGACGGGAATGCCGTCCTGGCCTCTAGTATACCTCATGCAGGCTTATTGGACGCTAAGAGCTTCCAATTCACCACCATTTCCGTAGACGTACAGGGTTTCGCCAACTGCAAGCATCGGTGAACGCACACCGTTGCCATCGACCTTGCGGCGCGCAACAAAACTGCCATCGGTCTGGTTCATGATGTGCACATAGCCTTCAAAATCGGCTACCGCCACATAACTGCCAAAGCTTTGAGGAGCCCCGAGACGGCGACGTACCAATTGATCGTTCTCCCACTTCAACTGGCCATTGTTGGCATCATAGGCTTTCACTCGATCATCGGCGTCGGTGATAAAGATATAACCCAAACCCGCTGACAAGTTGTTGTAACTCGATTCTTGCTTAGCCCACAGGCCGCGACCATTACTGCGGTTCAGAGCCACAAGACGCCCTTGGTAGCTACCCGAGTAGAGGATATCGCCCACCAGCATAGGAGCACCATTGATGTCGATAACTCGCTCAAGCTCGGAGCGCCCTTGGGCTATAGCGACCCGCTGCTCCCACTGTACGGAACCGTCTTTGACATCCAGCGCCATAATTTTGCCAGTGGCAAAACCCGCATACACGGAAGTGGAGGTGACGACTGGTGTGGCGGTACCGCGCAAGGTCAGTGCCGGTACTGAAGTATCATGCATCCAGATCTGTTCACCCGACTCGGAGTTAAGACCGAAGACTTTGCCATCAGCAGACTGTACAACCACTTCTGTACCATTGCCCTGAGGTGGGGCTAGGATTTCACTGGTCAATGCGGTGCGCCACTGTTCAGCTCCAGAGGCTACATCCAATGCAATGACTTCGCCGCGCAAAGTACCCACATAAACTTGACTACCTGCAGCACCTACACCACTGGAAACTTCTGTTTCCAGCTCAATTTCCCACTGCTGATCTCCGCCGTTCAGATCATAGGCAGCCACTAGGCCCTCTGCATCCGCGGCGATAATGCGATCATGCAAACGCGCCGGTGGCATCAGGTTGTAATCTTTACCTGCACCGACACCTACGTTATCAGACCAAACTGCCCGAACATCAGCGGATTCATTGAAATCCACCAAGTCTGCAGGTTTTAACTCAACTTCATCGTTAGACGCACAAGCGGCCAATACTGCAGCTAAACCAATAACCATCAGTCGCTTCATGAATTTTCTCCAGCTTCATTGTTATTATCAGCAGCAGGTTCCTCTGCTGCTGGAAGATTCACTTGAGTCGAAACCGTCTGTAAATCGTTAATTTTGATCTCCAGCAACGGACGGCGATTCATCTGTTCTGTAATCAGGTTATCCAGCGCCAATTGATAGGCCGCACGCGCTTCACTGGTTTTCTCTTGAGCCAAGAACACATCACCCCGAATCTCAGCAAACATCGCTTTGAAGCTACCGCTGTTGGGATCAGCCACGGTGCTAAGCGCTTGATCATACTGCTCAAGATCCAATTGTACTCGAGCCAATCGAGCGCGCGTGAGCAACGTCAAAGCAGGTTCCACATTGCGCTCAATAATCCAATTCAACTCTGCCGCTGCTAATGCCAAGTCGCCGGCTTCAACGGCCAGCTTGGCTTTGAACAGTGCTGCTTGGCTGGCATAGAGGCTACTCGCGTGCTGAGCCTTGAGTTCATCAGCCAAATGGTTGGCCGTCGCCGTTTTCTCTTCCGATAACAATTGACCCGGCTCGGCGACCACGGCCTCCATCAATGTTTGATAGCTCGCAGATGCCGTTTCAGCATCGGCTTGCTGTTTGTCTTGCCAGAAGCCCCAACCCAAATAGCCTGATACCGCCAACACCACACCCACAATGGCGGAAGTACCGTTCTCGGCCCACCAGCGTTTGAGTGCTTCTACTTGTTCTTCTTCGGTTAGATGTGCAGTCACAACAACTCCTAAAGGTCTCTATTGCGTGGATATCTTATGCCCCGACCGGCACCGATATCACTCGTGTTTAATTATTTTTGGGCGTTTACTCGTTCTCGTTCTCGTTCTCGCAGTCACAAGACTCGCCTAACACCAATGAAGCCCTCTTTGTGCTGATACTGAATCAATACTCAGCGATGTCTGTTGGGCAACAGACCATCCAAACCGCTAATCTTGCAACGCCTGCAGCAGTTGTTCAACTGCTAATGTCTGCTGGGGACGATCTTGACGTAGATATTTTATCGTCGCCTGATTATTGACCGCTTCATCTTCACCTATAATGACGGCAAACTCCGCCCCACTGGCGTTGGCTTTCTTCATTTGTTTCTTAAAGTTACCTCCACCGATGTGTTGCACGACTCGCAGATGTGGCAGCTCAGTGCGAATGGTTTCCGCGGTGGCAAACACCTGCGGCAGAACATCACCCATCCCCATAACGTAGACATCGGCGGTGTCATTGAGACCTGCTGGCAGTACATCGAGTTCCTGCAACAGTAACATCAATCGCTCTATGCCCATGGCAAACCCTACCGCAGGCGTCGGCTGACCACCCAATTGCTGCACCAAACCATCGTAGCGACCACCAGCACAAACGGTACCTTGAGCACCCAGTTTATCCGTCACCCACTCGAAGACTGTTTTGCTGTAATAATCGAGACCCCGTACCAATCTCGGGTTAACTTGGTAGTTAATTCCGGCCGCATCCAGCAGAGCTTTCAGCTGCTCAAAGTGCTCAACCGACTCACTATCTAGGAACTCAGTGAGCGCAGGAGCATCATTCAACAGCGCCTGAGTGCTCTGGTCTTTACTATCGAGAATTCGCAGCGGATTAGATTCCAAGCGGCGCAGACTGTCTTCATCCAACTGATCTTTGCGGGCCGA
>CERE01041652.1_pt1 | contig 35908 bp, 27 predicted proteins | sample 530911 | NCBI WGS metagenome assembly CERE01 (sample SAMEA2621092, study PRJEB7988) | marine metagenome | biome: marine biome (ENVO:00000447); feature: mesopelagic zone (ENVO:00000213); material: "saline water (ENVO:00002010), including plankton (ENVO:xxxxxxxx)" | depth 800 m
TCGAATCTCGTCAACTCGTTATCTCGCATCTTTTGTCTATTGCCCCAACGCAGCGTAGGCTTTATCCAGCTTCTTCATTTGCTTCTTGCCGAGCTCGCCTACGCGAACGTTTAAGGCATGACGTAAACGTGCTCGGCTCATATCTGGGCCTAACAACACCATAGAGTCCATTACGGAGAAAGAGGCTGTGGTACCGGCGATCGCGATGAACAAAGGCGCAAGGAAGTCTTTCAGCTTGATATCTAGCTCACCGGCCAAAGTCTTCAAGGTGGTGAAGATTTCATCTCGCTCCCAAGTGCGCAACGCCTCTAAACGCCACAGGGCAAACTGCAAGACTTGCTTGAGCTGATCATCATCGAGCTTGACCTCGTCGAAGCTGGCCGCTGTTAATGGCAATTGGCCAGACGCAAGGAAGGCCGTCAATGGAGCGAAATCACTGAGGGTATTCATGCGAGTTTGGGCTTGTGGCAATACCGCCATGAGATTGTCGCGATTAAACATCCACTCTTGCAGACGATCGGCCAGCTGATCGAGAGACAAATCGTCACGAATCCAGAGGCTATTTAACCAGGACAGTTTCTCAACATCGAAGATAGGCCCACCGAGAGACACACGCTGCACATCGAAATTGTCCATCATCTGCTGCAGGGTGAACTTCTCACTTTCGTCGGGCATAGACCAGCCCATACGTCCCAGATAGTTGACCAGTGCTTCGGGTAAATAACCCATCTTCTGGTAGTAGAGAATCGAGGTGGGATTCTTGCGCTTACTGAGCTTGGATTTATCGGGATTGCGCAACAACGGCAAGTGGCACAACTGCGGCATCTCCCATCCGAAATACTCATACAACAACTTATGCTTGGGTGCCGAGTTGATCCACTCTTCGCCGCGCAGTACGTGGGTGATCTCCATCAGGTGATCATCCACCACGTTAGCCAGATGATAAGTGGGCATACCGTCAGATTTGAGCAAAATTTGAGCATCCACCTGTCCCCAATCCAGCTCGATGGTGCCGCGCAGCATATCATCGACTGGGCAAGGCCCCTCTCCTTCGGGTACGTTCATTCGCACCACAAACGGCATGCCGGCCTCTTTGCGCTTAGCGACTTCTGCGTCGGACAACTTCAACTCGCTCGGTTTCAGCGCGGTAAAGCCACCGGCTTCGCGACGAGCAGCTCGCAGCTCATCCAACTCCTCTGGGGTGCGGTAGCAATGGAAAGCATGGCCTTTGTCGACCAACTCTTGAGCATACTTGGCGTAAATGTCGCGACGCTCGCTCTGACGGTAAGGACCAAAATCACCGCCCTTGTCCGGACCTTCATCCCAATCCAATCCCATCCAACGCAAGCTGTCGTAGATTGACTGTTCGGACTCTGTGGTCGAACGGGCTTGGTCGGTGTCTTCAATGCGCAGAATAAACTGACCATTGTGCTGGCGAGCAAAACACAGATTGAAGAGTGCAATATAGGCGGTGCCTACGTGTGGATCACCAGTGGGTGACGGGGCAATACGAGTGCGTACAGTCATCGACGTAGAATTCTCTCGGTCAGATCGTGAAGGAAATTTTCAAAGGCGGAGATTATACGCATATAGGCTAGTGACAGATAGAGCCTTCAGCGGCCCCTAGATTACACTCAGAATCACTCTCTGCAGCTACTTGTACTGGCGCCCCTGACACAGATCGTCATGAGGGCCGGTGAATTACCGAGCCCTCTTTGAACTGCCCTAAGCCTGCGACGATTTGGTGCATAAGATTCCCTAACGGGATGCACTACGCGCCATAGTAGCTAGTTGGCCCTTCAGGTAATGTGGTCATTGCTGGCTCGAAGTTGTATCGCTGCCATTCGCTGTCTCTGTAGTGCACGTCGCACCAACATTTGGGCAGCGATTCTTTAGATAGGAAGATCAACTCACCCTTGCTGTAAGTTTCTAGATCTTGCTGCTCTTCTCCCGATAGACGCCACCCTTCGACGCCTTGTTCGTAGGGGTCCCAAAGGGTCTCTGGGTGTTTTAGTTCGATGAGATCGCCCGACTCTTTCAACATCATTAACATAACTGACTCCCGCCGATATCGCTGACATTAAGAGGCAAAGGAGTATTTCCTTTGCCTTAGCCTTAGCCTTAGCCTTAGCCTAAGTATAGTCGATGAGTCTTTGGTGATATCCTGAGCAGCGCTAACAGCGGTTCTAGACTCGATAATAGCGGGCTTCGAGTCGAACCATGTTGATTTCCCCCCTATAAGCACCCGATTACACCTCGATCCGCTCGAGCGACACCTTGCTAGGGTTTTCAAGGCAGTGGGTGACTCCGACGGGAATCTACGCAAATTGATTTTCGCAGAGCAGCTCGTTCTGATCACCGCCAGTCAACTCTCAGAGGGCATTGCAGTCGCCCAAGATCTTACCCCCCGATGGCGTGTTGTTTCTAACTCGCGACAAACCCACCACAAACAAGTACTGGAACGTCGGGGAAATATCGATCACACATACCCCGACGCCGTCATCGCCTCTATCAAACCCGAGAAAGAAGACTCTGAGCAGGGTCGAACCGACGAGGGCTAACGGCATAATTGAAATAATTGTTCTATATCCATAGTATGAACTTTATTCGTTTAACGCGACGCCAGCTCCGTAGCCTCGGCACCCGCGTTGCGGATGAAGTCGGCGACAATGAGTTCAACCACAGGATGTGAAGTATGCTCTCGTTAGTTCATCAGTTGGTCCAACATCAAGCGGGTATTCGCCCCGACGATGACGCACTTCGTATTAAGGACGAGGCGCTCACCTATCAACAGCTTTGGCAACAGATTCAAGCCGCCGCTATCGGGCTAGCACAACTGGGACTCAATCGTGGCGATAGAGTGGCCACCTATCTACCCAAGACGTTTGAATCGGTTATTACGCTGTTTGCCACCAGTGCCGCCGGTTGTGTTTTTGTCCCCATTAACCCCCTGTTAAAGCCCGCTCAAGTTCAGCACATTTTGCAAGATTGCGATGTCGCCTGCCTAATCACCAGTGCAGATCGAACCACACAGCTTGCAGAGGTCTTATCCAACACAGCGCCCAACCCCTTTGTCATTATTGCCGACAATAAAAAGCCTCAGAAGGCTCACCCAAATACGCGTCTCTGGAGCGATCTGTGTGCCGCTATAGAGAATCCCCTTGATCGCTTCAATCGCCAAACGTCGATCACCGACGAAGACGTGGCGGCAATTCTCTACACCTCCGGCAGTACCGGAAAGCCAAAAGGCGTTGTGCTCTGCCACCGCAATCTGTTGAGCGGCGCCGAGAGTGTCGCCAGCTACTTGCAAAACACTGCCGATGATCGGCTACTGGCAGTTCTCCCCTTTAGTTTCGACTATGGATTAAGTCAGTTAACCACCGCGTTTTACCGGGGTGCCTGCGTTGTGTTGATGGACTACCTATTGCCCCACGATGTGATCCGGGCAGTAGTTCGCTATGAAATCACCGGCTTGGCAGCGGTACCGCCACTGTGGAATCAACTGGCCGATTTAGAATGGCCTGAACAGGCGCAGCACAGCTTGCGCTACATCACCAACAGCGGTGGCGCCGTGCCACCGGCGCTGTCGGACAAACTTCACCACGCACTGCCACACACCGATATCTATTTGATGTACGGATTAACTGAGGCCTTTCGCTCAACCTATTTGCCGCCGGAGCAATTGGCCGTGCGCCCAACCTCCATTGGCAAGGCCATTCCCAATGCCGAAGTACTGGTACTGCGTGCCGACGGCTCAGTTTGCGACGACAACGAAGCCGGCGAACTCGTGCATCGCGGCCCCCTCGTAGCCCAAGGCTATTGGAACGCGCCAGAAAAAACCGCCAAGCGATTCAAGCCTTTTTACCCAGACGGTGCAGACAACAGCGCCCCAGAAATCGCAGTATGGTCCGGCGATCGGGTCTATCGCGATCCGGACGGCTATTTGTATTTTGTCAGCCGCACCGATGAAATGATCAAGACCTCGGGCTACCGAGTCAGCCCCGCCGAAGTTGAAGACGTTCTCTATCAATCGGCACGGGTGAAAGACGCCGTTGCCCTGGGCTTGCCCCATGAGGCCTTAGGCCAGGCTATCGCCGCGGTGGTGACGCTGTCCTCTTCATATTCATCGCCCTCGCTCGAGAAAACAGCGGCGCTTATGGTCGATGAAAACAATGAAAAGTGGATTGAAAATACTAAGATAGAAATCAAACGACACTGCCAACAACAGCTACCCAACTACATGATTCCTGCGACCGTTATTATCGTTGATGAATTACCGAAAAATCCGAATGGTAAATACGATCGAACCAACTTACATCAAAAGTATATCGAAACCTTTTCAGGAAATAGAATTGATTCGAACGGACATCAACAGACATGACATCACCAAAAAACACTTTGGTCGACAAAAAACCAGTCAAGAAATTGCCTGAACACGCACCAATGGAGCAATTCCCGGTGCGCGATAACGTTTTAATGATTGCAGGAGAACCCATCACAGACTTCTTAAACAAAGTTGGTAAGACGCCGTTCTACGTCTATGACAAGGCAATCATTACACAACAGGTAGAAAAACTGCGCACTCATCTACCTGAGAGAATTCACCTGCATTACGCGATGAAAGCCAATCCAATGCCCGACGTGGTGAATTATCTGTCTACTCTCACCGACGGCTTAGATGTTGCATCCCACTTTGAATTAGGTATCGCCTTGGCCACAGGTATAGCCCCCAAGAAGATTAGTTTTGCCGGCCCAGGAAAATCCGATGAGGACTTGGAAGCGGCTATAACCGCGGGAGTGATCATTAATGTGGAATCCCGAGGAGAGCTCGAGCGCATTGCCGTCATTGCAAAGAGTCACAATGCTCGTCCCCCCATCGCCGTTCGAGTCAACCCTGATTTCGAACTAAAGAGCTCTGGCATGAAAATGGCCGGAGGCGCGAAACCTTTTGGCATCGATGCTGAAGTGGTCCCTGAACTGCTTCAAGCGCTACCGAACTTTCCGGTGGATTTTCAGGGATTTCACATTTTTTGCGGCTCCCAGAACTTAAAGGAAGAGGCGATTATCGATGCGCAAACTAAGACATTCTCCCTAGCCGCCCAACTTATAAAAGCATCACCACTACCGGTGCGATGGATTAACATTGGCGGCGGTCTCGGCGTACCCTATTTTCCCGGCGAACAACGATTGGACTTGACACCCATTGGGGAGAATCTCGAGCGTCTATTGCTACAACACCAAGCCATCATCAGCAAAGACACAGAAATCGTGATGGAACTGGGGCGTTATCTGGTGGCCGAATCAGGGCTTTACGTCAGCAAAGTGGAAGATGTAAAAATATCGCGAGGAGAAACGTTTGTGATCACAAACGGTGGTCTGCATCATCATTTGGCGGCCTCTGGGAATTTTGGCCAGGTGATCCGAAAAAACTACCCGACTTGTGTTGCCAACCGCATAACATCAAACGATAAAGAAATCGTTTCGATTGTAGGGCCGCTTTGTACGCCACTGGATATTCTGGCGAACAAAATGCTACTACCCAAGGTTCAACGTGGTGATCTTATCGGGCTTTATCAATCGGGCGCTTATGGCCTCAGCGCCAGTCCGACACGGTTCTTGGGGCATCCGCGAATCCATGAGTATCTAGTATAGAAGTCATGATCAGATGCCGATTAAACCGAAAGACAATAACAGGCAACACATGAAAGGAAAGCGCAATAGAGTGCTTGTGTTTGTTTTTGGTTGTTCCGCTCTTATCGCCACCCTAAGTTTGATCAGCTACAACCTTGGCAGTAAAAAACTCTCGATCGATGCCACTGATTCCACCCTCGTCAGTACAATCAAAACAGAGAAAAATCTCGCGCAATGCATTCAACAGCTGGAAAGCAAGGAAGGCGGCTGGTGCGAACTAGTGGTAAAAGGCAAAAAGCCCAGTATTTCTAACGTGTTTCCCGCCAAACAACGCCGAGTACAGCTTTCGCTGGGCCCAAAAGCGGTACTCACCGCATGGAGTAGCGCCGCTTGGGACAAAGTTAATCGAGAACTTTACTTCATGGGTGGAGGTGGCCACGATTATGGCGGCAATGAAATCTATCGCTTCGCATTAAACTCTGGCACTTGGACAAGGCTCACGACTCCAAGCCCCCCCAACCACTGGACGAGAACAAAACACGCGTTTTGGATTCCAGATACTCGTAAGGTTCCCGCAGCCTCATATCTCAACGACGGTCTACTGTTTAACGAAAAGACACAAACGCTGTTGGTTCTGGCCAACAGCGCCGCGAACGGCGCAAAACTAGCCGATCAAGCCCAACCTGAGGACTCGAGATTGCTCGCACAAGGCGCCATCCCTCAGCAATACGAATTTAACCCATCGCAGCAAGAGGAGCGCAATGGACTCTCGCCCTTAAGTTGGCGTCGTGTGGGCACCCAACCTTGGTCATTCCCCCGAAGTCTACAATTGCCAGACGGTTCACTGATTTTGGGAAGTAAAGACGCGCTATTCAGAACCCGACAATCCGAGCAGGGTCTCTTTGCCACCCCTCTATTGCTGCATAAAGACCGAAAAAGCCGCGGGGGAAACTCCATTTACGATCCCTATCGAGAATGGATTTGGACACTCTATCTGGACACCCTCGTAGTGATCGATAAACAAGGCAATACCAAAATCGACGCAAAACTGCCCATGAAAACCAGCCGCTCACTGGCATTCAACAATGATGGGCTGCTGGTTAGCTGGGACGGTGTGAGCCGTATTTATGAATTCAATCCTGATCGACACGATGCTCAATGGCGGGTCATCAACTGGCGTAATAAAGGCCCCTACAACGGAGATCGAGGACGCGTCTTTGGAAAGTGGGTGCATCTATACGACAATTTCTTTGCGGGAATTTCGACTCACGATCACGGCGTTTGGATCTATAAGCATCCTAGCAATCCTGCTTACTCCCAAGCTATGTCGGACATCGATATCCAGCAATACATCAAAAAGGCCACACCTTATTCTCGAATAAAAATCCCCCCGGGGCTCTACCCTTCGGGTCTAAAGATCAATAAGCCCCTGACAGTCGATCTCGCAGGTGTCACCTTAATGGCCGTATCCGGCGGTAAGGGAATGTTGAATATCGACGCTAAAGACGGACCGGTGACGGTTCTCAACTTCAGCGCAAACGCCAATATCGGTGCAGCACAGACGAAAAATTTGGCCGGGATTCGAATAACGGGTGTCGACTTCAATGTAACCTTGGACAATGTGAGTATTGAAAACACCGCACTGGGAATTATGACGGACAACCGAGGCGGCAAACTGGTAGTCCGAAATAGCCAGATAAAGAATACCGGTCGTTACAAAAAGCGAGGCTTGAGTCACGCGATCTATGCGGGGTCGATAGATTCCTTAAGTATCACCAACAGCTTGATTGAGCGTTCCTTGCATCTCGGGCACTTGATTAAATCCAGAGCTATAAATACAGATATTTCTAATAGTCGTATTGTTGGGCTCGACAGTAGACACAGCAGAGTTGTTGACCTTGCCTGTGGTGGCACCTTAATGATCCGAGACTCGTTGCTACAAAGTAGTTCCAATTCAGACAATCAAGATTTTATTTCTGTGGGAGTAGAATCCGAAAAGAACTGCTCTCGTGGCTTACTCAATGGTCGGGTAGATATCTCTAACAGTCTATTGATATTTGATCGACAGTCCCATACAAACAACAAGAATCGACTATTTACATGGCGTACAGGTATTGATCATCTCAGTCTTAGCGGTAACACATTTATCAATCGAGACGGCAACCCTTTGCTTGAACAATCAATTGGCGATATTACACTAGAAGACAAAGCGATCAATAATCGACACTTTTCTAGCCGTAACGAGGCTGGTGTTTCATCTGCCACGGATACACTCCCCAATTAACACAGACTATGTTAGAAAAAGGAATTTATGAGCAATTCAGCACCCAACAGCTCCGTCTCCGTGGTTATCCCCTTCTTTCAAAGAGAAAGAGGATTGCTCAAGCGTAGCGTCAGCTCGATTCTCGATCAGGAAGGCGTTAGCAACAGCCAGATCATCGTCGTAGATGACGACTCCCCTATTTCTGCCCGTGATGAACTTTCCGAATTGATCGCTACCACCGATAGCATCACCGTGATCGAACAAGAAAACGCGGGGCCCGGTGCTGCCAGAAATGCTGCGCTTGACCATATAGCCTCCGACTGTACCTACATTGCGTTTATGGATTCAGATGATTGGTGGGAGAGTGGATTTTTGAAAACGGCCGTCGATGCCTTAGATCAGGGCAATGATCTATTTTTTTGTGATACCCAGCGACAATCAGTAGAGGGAACTCGCTTTGAGTGGAATAAACAGGAAGGGCTGAATCTAACCCCGCAGGAGCATCAACTTCTCGATGCCTCGCTCGAGACCTATCGCTTCGACGGAGACTTCTTTGACTACGCAATCGTTCGAAGCAATATCATAAGCACTTCGGCCCTAGTCTATCGACGGTCAAGCAAGCCAGAACTAAGATTCAATACACAGCTCTTCAACGGACAGGATAGACTCTTCAAGTTATCCCTCTGTCAATCGATAACAAGGGTCGCCTTCTGTGCAAAAACGTTAGTGAGCGAAGGGTTAGGGGTTAATATTTTTGACAGTGCCGGCTGGGGAACCGGTAAATCACTCACCCTGCTAACCAATTACATTCGGCTTGCGAAATGCATTTTGGCCACTTTAACACTGACTAAGGCGCAAAGGGTACATGTCAATAATCAATTGCAAGAATCTCGTTACTCCATGGTTGCTAATCTAATGCATCTGATTAAGTCAAAACAACCGATTGAATGGACGCGGATATGGACAACGATAAAAATTGACCCTCTATTTGCAGTGTTTTTTCTACCCAACGTAATGCGTTTGCTCTTAGCTAAGCGATCATCCTCGCCCCAGAAAACCTAGCAAGGCCTCCTTGCCTTAGAACTAATCTTAAGTGCCAAGCCTCGGGAGACCTTCCTCGCTCCAAAACCATCTAGTTTTTAACCGTCATTATCGACAAGCCTTTCTCGGTGGTGACGTATTCTTCAGCGGAGATTAGCCCCTCATCTTTCCAGCGCTGGACAGTTGCAAGTTCATCCTCTCGCCCGGCATCATCGAGTAAGACCGTCGTGCCGTCAGAGAGTTTACTATGCAATACCGGCAATACCGGATAGCGAGCGTTGCTGTTGGTTCGGCGCGGTGGGCCATCAACATTTAAAAACTCTATTGATTCCACGTTAAGCCCAGAGACGTCATACCAGCTATATAGCTCGCCATCTAGGTTAGTTTCAGTCAAAGGCGCATCGAGTACGGTAACCCAATCACTTAGCCCTAAACTTTCCAACAACAACCGAGTTTTTTCGGCAAACTCAGGGGAGTGATCCAAGGAGTACAAATGTCCGCTCCCATTTTTCTTAAGTGCCGCCGCAATCACTACTGATGAGGACCCGCTCCCACACTCAACCACAGTTTTTGGCTTTTCTTTAAGAACGGATTTAGCAAGCGTGAGAAGATAATCAGGAGACCCAGCCCAACCTCGGAGTGCGGGAAGAGCTCCTTCGAGATCCAGCGAGTGATAGATTCCCATCAAGGCTTCCACTTGCGTGTAATGGTTGTCGACTGTTTTCTTAAGCTCACTGGACTGATCAAACATCATAAGGTGAATACGGCGTACTTTATGAAACACCAAAAACAGTAGAACAAGCCCCAAAGCCAACATTAGAAAAATAACGTTTATCACTTCCACCTCCCTAGAGACTATAAAAAAACAGAGACCTCAGCATTGCATAGAAATCATAACTCTTTAAGTCATATGCGCTTTCGGCGTAATTCACACCGTTTCCTAAAAAGCGCTTTGAGTGTTTCAATAGCCACGTCTCGCAGAGGGTTGTCCAAAATAAACGTGAGCCCAATCAAAACAGCCGCGGTTATAGAGACACTCAATAAAAAAACAAAAATTCCAGAAATCTGATCATTCACAAGATTGAGAGCCACCGTATTAGCGCCATATATGGATACAGAGATCACAAAAGGCACTTTAACCATGCCAAACAGGTCTTTTACAGTAATTCCAAACAAGCTTATAAGATCATTTCGAATTGTCAGAAAGCGAACAAATGAGATAGAGATAAGCGCAGTCACAATATATATCAGGTCGAATCTACCATAAGCAATAATCACCACAAATTGAGCTAATGCGAGAATGATACTCATCCGCAACACCCGATTAGCCTTACCCAAACCTAGCAGGGTCGTTGTGTGGAACGCGAAGAGGCTATTTAGTGCATGACTTAAACACATGACTTCGATCAAGGGAACAACATCTAACCAATTATCGCCAAATAGAATCAATACAACCGCGGTTGAGTTGAATTGCATAAACGAGGCAAACGCCCAGGCCAGCATGAGATAGATACTACTGGCCCGTAATACTGGTAGCTTTAAGTCGGCGCCACGTCGATTCTTTCCCGCCATATAGGATTGATACACTGGACGAAGGGCATTTTGAAAAATTTGATCGAAGAGCTTGAATACCGAAATGGCTTTATTGAAATACACAGCTTCAACCGGCCCTTGTAGCTTTCCCACGACCAAATCTGGGCTGCTGGATTGTAATTGAGTAAACACGTTTGAACCGCTTATTTTCCAGCCAAAACTGGCCACCGAGCGAATTTCCCCGATATTAGGAAGATACTTCAAATTTTTGGGACGAAAAAACATGGCAATACAAACTGTCGCAATGGTTCCCGCCAGTGATCCATAGGCTAAACTCAAATAGCTCTGACCGTTGTAAGCAGAAACGATAGTAACGACCGTATTGGCAATACCAGCACCAACATCCACAACAATAATTCGGTCGAACTTCATTTCTCTCTTAAGTAGCGAAAGCGTGATGGAGCCAAAGGGAATTATTAGAAGATTGACACAGAGAAAGCTGATAATAATTTCCATCGCTGGAATATTATAGAAACTCGCGAGATGAGGTTTTACGATGAATGCAAACAGCGCCAGAGACCAACACAGCGCCAAAGACATAGTAAAAGCCGAAGCAATCACGTCTTGAGTCAAGTTTTTCTCTTGTATGAGGTAGGAGCCGATACCAAAGTCACGAATGAGTAGGAGAAAGCCAAATAGAGATGCCGATATGGAATAGATTCCGATTTCTTCTGGAGATAACAGCCGAGCAACCACCATCACAGAGGCCAACTGAATCACTAATGCAATATAGCGACCTCCCATTGCATAAAATATCGACTGGATGACTACACTCAAAATACCTTCCTTAGCGACAATGCCTATTTTAGTCTCGTGCCTGAGATAATTGATAGGCTTGCCTAGCGAGATAACCGAGTACTGGGTTGCGAATCTCCCTGCCCCTTTTATGTTCTTTGACGAGTGTCCATATAAAGGACTTCATAGAATCATACACACTGCCATACCGGAGTCCGGCCTTAATGACTTGGTTGCGCAATCTGACATTCGAGTTGTTCCACATAAAATAGACGATTGTAGGCCAATAGTAACTAATTCGTTTCCTAAAGACCTTGCGGTAATGATCTCTGCTGGAATGCGCGAGATAGAACTCAACCGCCGCAAGCAGTGAATAGGACATCTGTTGATCAATCCCGTGTTGACTGGTAAGCCCCTCACCAAATATTTTAAACTCTGACGTAATACTGGCGACGTGTACAAACGCCCCGAATCGAGCAAGATTGAGCTGCATGGCGTAGTCATTACCAGCGCGATAGAAGCTACCTATCGCTGTTCCTTTGATGGCATAGTCTCGCCTCACTGCCAAGTTCATTGCGCTTGCCAAGGGCCAAGACTGCCCTAGTAGCACTTCAAATGGGTCGGCGATAGTCGTCCATCTGCCGTCGAGAGGCGAATGAGTAAAGCGTGTTTCTTGAGGTTTGTCTTTGTCCTTATTCCAACATTCTCCATAAGCGCAGATACAGTCTGGGTTCGCGACTAACGCGTCGCGCAGAGCCCGAATCTTTCCCGGCGGCGATGTATCTCCCGCATCCACAAAAAAGACAATATCATTTTTTGCGTTAAGAGCGCCGGTATGACGTGCTGATGCCGCGCCTTGATTTTCTTGTGTAAGTACACGAACCCTCGCCCCAAATTGAGTGGCGACATCAACAGTGTCATCATCAGAGCCATCGTCCACAACGATAATTTCATCGGGGAGTAATTCTTGATTTAACAATGTTTCAATAGTCGCCGGAAGAACTCGCGCCCCATTGAAGCACGGTATCACTACGCTAGTCGTGTCTGAATTTCGACTCATATACGAAGACCTTAATAAATGGACATCAAAACTCTTTCATCCATAATGCTTGATTGAATAATCACGGCAACTATCGATATTGAGACAAGGTCAAAATGACGGTCTGACAACTTCAAGCTATGATTGCGACGGTCACCGTTAAGAGCATCGAATTAGAGACTACAGACAATTATAATCAGTGACCATCCTTCAACGATGGTTCGGCGCGTATTTCCACATTCACACCCATAATCACCAACCCAAAGAGTGCTAAAGCCCGAAAAATATAAGTGAGTTAACTTAACAGTTTCTTTGATTAACGGTATCTGGTTCAATCAAACACCATTGCCCTTACAGTCACAGGATTGAGCTGTTGGCATATTAATGCTCAATGTATTAACGTTACCTATAAGCCAGCCAGAAAGAAGGAATTTCAGGTGAAGTGGTACTACCCAGCTTTTACGTTTCTACTATCTTCAAATATTGCTTATGGAAGCAGTTGTGGAAGTGTGTTCGATGTGGAGATTGGACCTTGGGACTACTCTAGCCCGATCGATAGAAGGAAGAACCTGTCTACGGTTGAAAGAAGACACTTCACAAATCGAGTAGAAAATCTCATTAGTGGCGAATCCACGAACGAGGTTATGGATGATTTAGCCTATACCCTGAACAAGTTTCCGAATCATTATCGGGCTCTTCACTCCGTTATACGATACGACAGCCAGCTTAATGGTGTACTTCCTAAAGTGCCAAAATATCCCTTCCCACAAACCGTAGAGTGTTATTTTGAAAGAGCGTTTCAATTTAAGGATAACGACCCTTATCTCTATCAGTTATATGGGATATATCTATATAAAAACAATGATTTTAAAGAGGCAAAAAAACACTTTCTAAAATCAGAATCGATAAAACCATCAGCAGAAGCGCATTATAATTTGGGACTTGTCTATTTCGAATTGGACGACTTAGAGAATTCTAAGCGCTACGCGGAAAAAGCCTATTCACAGAACTTCCCTATGACGGGCCTAAAAATGAAACTACAATCAAAAGGTATTAGTTTGTAATTCGAAGGCTCACTCCAAAATACTAGTGTAACAATTGATTTCTCATGGCCACAACGATGACAGGGAAAACCAACATCGACAAACTACCTTTAGTTTCGATCATTGTTCCGATGTATAACGCTGAAGACCATATTCACGACTGCTTGAAGAGCATCGTCAGCCAGCGCTATCCTCACAAAGAAATTATCGTCGTAGATGACGGAAGTACAGATAATTGTGCAGCGATCGTTCTATCCTTTGGCAATCAGGTTAAGTACATTCAGCAAAAGAATGCTGGCTCTGCGGTCGCTCGGAATACAGGCATTGAACATGCGCTAGGTGATTTTATCGCCTTTAACGACAGCGATGACCTTTGGGTCCCAAATCGTTTACACCAACAAGTACAGTTCATGCAGGATCATCCTCAATATGGCGTGGTGACAGGCCGCTTTGACCATGTTGATGAAACCTTTCAATTCATCAACACCGAACCAGTCGATGAGAGTCATAGTCCTACCTTGGTCGGAGAGCGCTCCGGCTGGGTCTACCACACACTCTTCGAGACCTCTTGGTACCATATCATCGCCGCACTGGTGAGACGATCGGCGCTAAAAACCATTCGATTCAATCCCAGCTATCGACGAGGCCAAGACTACGATTTTTGGTTACAGTTAGCGGCATCAACACAAATCGCCCAGGTGAACACTCGTTACGCCTACTACCGAAAAAACTCACAGAGTATTTCGCATCGTCCACACTTGCGCAATTATCGCGCTGAAATCATGGAAAATGCTGTCGAGAGCCTTGGAACCCAAAGCCAATCCGGCGAGTTCATCGGTCAATCAGAATTGCAGCGATTTTTCTTTAAAGTTTGGTTTGAACACGGCTATGAGCTATTTCTTGCGCGGTGGTACCGAAAGGCCTTCTACTCGTTCATACGTGCGATGAAATACAAACCACTGCGCACTGACAGCTACAAATTCTTAATTCGCTGCATGATCCACCTGCCTCGAGATGAATCACCAAAATGATCTCAATCAAGGACCTACAACAAAGCTATCACTGGCAGCGGCAGAATCTTGAACGGCTTTGGCTCCAGAGCAGCAATTATTCTCAAGACGACGAGTCCATAAAATCGTGTTTTTCTAGCGCCTATCAATCGGTAAGCGAAAAATTGGACGCTCTCACCCTCTACTTTTGGCAAGCTAACCAACATTACAGGAACCCCCATAACACTGCCGTCTACTACCCTGGGATGGGCAGTATTTATGGAGCCAAGAGCGATGGCATGGAAGGTATGAGCCGCCTGCTTCCGCTGTGGTCGGCCTATTACTTATCGCCGACAATTACTGACGCCGTCACACATGAGATTAAAGAATATTTCCAGCAAACAATCACTCGAGGTACCGACCCTAAGGGATCAGCCTACTGGGGAGACATCACTGACGGAAGCACGCTGATATGTGAAGCTGCCGATATTGCGCTGGCAATATGGCTAGTAAAAGACTGTCTATGGCATGAATTTCCGGATGAGGTAAAACACAACGCTCTACACTGGCTAGGTCAAGCGAGAGAGAAAAAAACCGCAGACAACAATTGGCACCTTTTTATTGTGTTAATCGACGCCGTGGTGACATCGCTTGACTCGAGTAACCGATATGACTGCTCTGATCGCTATTCACGTATAAAATCGTTTTATCTAGATCAAGGATGCTTTAAAGACGGCGATAATGGAGATGTCGATCTCTACAACGCGTGGGGGTTTCATTACAACCTTTACTGGATTGATCAAATTGATCCGGAATTTGACCGAAGCTTTATCCGACAAGCGGTATGTGATTACTCCGATTGGTATCAATACCTCTTTACGAAAGGAGGAAGCCCACTTTTTGGTCGCAGCCTGAGCTATCGCATGGCGATGCCCGTTCCGATTCTAGCCGCCAATCACTATTCTCCCATCGACTTCCCCAATGGAACAACTCTAAATACGCTATACAGCTGCTGGAACTACTATATTCAGAACGATGCACTGAAACTCGGACGCCCTACTCAAGGTGTATTCGAAGACAATCCAACCTGGCTTGATCCTTACAGCGGCCCAGCGAGTGCATTTTGGAGCACCCGCTCGTTAGTTCTACACTTCTATCGTAGCCAAGACATAGATTGGACTAAGACAGAGCTTATTGCGCTACCGGCAGAATCAGAAAAGAGGACTCTCGAAGTAGCATCGGCAAATATGCGTATCACCACCATCCCCAGTGATAAAAAGACTCAGGTCGAATTTCTCAAAAATAACGAAGAATTTCAGCCTCAATCACTGAAATCTGCAACACTAAAAGACCGATTAAGGTCGCTAATTCTGGGTATATCGCAACGCCCCAGCAACAACTTACTGAAGCACTCGATAAGGGTCTTTGACTCGAATTTACGTTATTATCGTTAACTGAGTCCGACTCAACATTTGGAGGGTATTCAAATATGTTACGACAGACGCTCACGGAAGACCGTTCTGACTACCACTGTGAAACCATCACGCTTGGCACTTGCCCGAATACGTTGACCTGCGATAAGAGTCTTTCCTTCGATAAAGCGAACAACGCCAAGTTTGATGTCTACCTGATAGGAGATTTACGAGACTACGGAAAGTCCTCAAACATCGATGCCGCCAAACTCCTTGGCAAAATCGAGCATGAAGAGTCCTTAACGTCACTCTACAAGGAGATTTCTGGCAGCTTCGTATTAGTAATCGTCAATCGAGAGAGTAAAAGAATCTCAGTTGTTAATGATCACTTGGCGAGCATTCCTCTCTACTATACCGAGACTGAAAAACACCGACACATCAGTACTTCACTACCCCACCTAATCAACGAGACAGAGGGAGATCGCTCTTACACAGTATCCTCTCAGGCCATATTTCACTACATCTACTTTCACTGTATTCCTTCGCCCATCACGATATACGACGAAGTATTTAAACTTAAGCCATCTGAGCTTGTGGTATTTGATCAAGAACAAACCAATCATTTGGGTCCACAGTATAAGCCCGAGTTTTCCTCTAAAGAAATATCGACAGGCATGCATAACGCTTGTTTGTCTGAGATCGAAAAAGCCGTCAATCTTAGCCTTCCTAACACCTCAGTTGCGGCCTTTCTTAGTGGTGGTCTCGACAGTTCCACAGTCGCAGGGATGCTGAAGAAGATCAGTGGCAGAGCAAAAACCTTCTCCATTGGTTTTAATGAGCAAGGCTATGATGAAACCGAATTTGCTGAAATCAGTGCCCGCCACTTTGGAACGGAACATGTTACCTCATACCTAGAACCAGAATACATAAGTGAGAATTTCGCTCTGGTCGCAAGCGGTTTTGACGAACCTTTCGGAAACTCCTCTGCTCTAGCAGCTTTCTTTTGTGCCACCAAGGCCAAACAATCGAATATCGAGACGCTTTTAGCTGGCGACGGAGGGGATGAGTTTTTTGCTGGAAACAGTCGCTATGCCAAACAAAAATGGTTTTATCCCTACGAAAAATCACCCGAAGTCATAAAATCGATATTGCGAGCTGTACTGGATAACTCGCTGATCAAAAAACTTCCCTTGGTAAAAAAGGCAAGCAGCTATATCCATCAGGCAGACAATCCACTTCCCGATAGATTGCAGACGTACAATTTTTTACACCGTTTTTCCCCCACGGAAGTATTTACTGCCGCATTCCTGAAAGACGTAGATAGAGAGCTACCGTTGAAACAGCTCCGTGAGCGCTATACAGAGATCAACAGCGAGAGCGCAACCGACAAAATGCTCTATATGGACTGGAAATTCACACTGGCAGACAACGATCTAATTAAGGTTAGAAAAATGTGCCAACTCGCTGGTATTGAGGTGAAGTTTCCACTAACCGAGAAGGAGCTGGTCGATTTTAGTTGTACAATTCCCGCAGAGGTTAAGCTACCCGGACAACGACTTCGTGAATTTTTCAAGAAATCCACTGAGAACTTTCTTGCACCTGAAACATTAACTAAACCCAAACATGGATTTGGGCTCCCCTTTGGTCGATGGATGCGTACAAACCAAGAGCTTGTTGAGATAACCCAAAAATCATTCGCGGGCATTAAATCTCGTAATATATTCCGACCGGAGTTTCTCGACAAAGCGTTAAGGATGCAATCTGAGAATCATGCAGCCTACTACGGTGAACTCATTTGGGTCATCTCCGTACTCGAGATATGGCTTCAAAGCAGAGAGCAATAGCCTATGCTTCATTCCGCTCTCGAGATTGTTTCAGCGCTCATCAGCCGCAACAGGTTATCCATTCTTAATTATCATCAGGTCTTAAATCTGCACGATAGCATGAGACCGGATGAACCCACCTCACAGCAGTTCGACTGGCAGATGAGACTTCTAGCGAAGTACTTCAATCCAATAAGTCTTAATTCTGCAGTCGAACAACTGAAAGATGGCACACTTGCGAGAAACTCTGTTTGCGTCACTTTCGATGACGGTTATCTAAACAACTTGACCGTTGCCCAACCCATTTTGGAGAAATACAATATACCTGCTACGGTATTTGTCGCCAGCGCCTTCTCCGGTGGAACCAACATGTGGAACGATAGGATCATTGAGTTTTTTCGACAAATTGACCTCAAAGAAGTCGACTTATCGCCTCTTAGTTTAACAATTCGAGAAAACCAAAAATCCGCCAAAGAACTAGCCAACCTTGCGATCAATAACTTGAAATACCTGTCAGTTTCCGAACGGATAGCGAAAATAGACGAACTCTATAGTATCAACCGTAACATTCGAGAGCCGCGGCTCATGATGACACCAAAGGAGCTAGAGGTTTTACACAATAAAGGCGTTGATATTGAAGCTCACACTCATCGGCATCCCATACTGAAATCGCTAACCCATGAAGAGTTAGGTAAAGAGGTTGCTGAGAACAAAAAACTCCTACTTGAATGGACCGGAGCAAAGATTACGGGATTCGCCTATCCCAACGGCAAGTTCGGCAAGGATTTTGACGATACGAGTATCAATGCCATTCGCAGCTTGGGGTTTGACTACGCCGTTAGCACCATGCCAGGTATTTCGACCCCCAACTCTAACTTTCATTCGCTGTGTCGATTTACTCCCTGGGATAAAACACCGGCCAAATTTCATGCTCGATTATTGATAAACCTCTTAAAAGGCGTATTAGGGTAATGAACGAATTTCATTCAATCGCCCTAGTCATAGGTTTATGTAGCCACGGTTTGGCCATGTGTAGAGCTTTAAGAGATCATGACGTAGAAGTTCATGCCTTCGAAGCAAAAGCATTCTTGCCCGGCGTCAAAACTAATTCTGCCACGATTCACTACGTCCGAGACATTAATTCTACCGGTTTGATTGATGATCTTCTCGCTTTCCGAAAAACAATCGATCCTAATACTCGCATTGTTCTTCTGCCGACCAACGACAATAACGTAAAGGTCATTGCTCAGAACTACGACAAGCTAGAAAGTCACTTTTTACTAAGTTGGTCAAAAAGCCGAGATAGCGTCCTGAAGTTGTTGCTGAAAAGTAACATTGAGCGACGTTGTCGAGAACAAGGTATCCACTACCCTAAGTCGATGATCATAAATAGTAGAAGCGACGTCGACGCGACAATTAATATTTTTGAGTTTCCCGTACTCATCAAACCCGTTAAGCCACAATCTGGGTTTAAAGCGCTTTATTGCGAAAACTTAGACACCCTTAAGACGAATATTAAGAAGTATGAAAGTGACCTTCCAATCCTCGCTCAAGACTGGATATCGGGAACCGACAAGGACCTCTATTTCGGTGCATTATATCTAAACGACGGAGAAATCATTTCGAGCATTTGCGGAAATAAACTGGAATCTCATCCCCCTGCGATGGGACAAACCACCGTCGCAGTGACCACGGACAATCCTGAGGTTCTAAATATCACAAAATCTTTTTTCGACGGACTGAACTTGTCAGGCCCAGTTTCACTGGAGCTAAAAAAGGACAGCGATGGCCGCTACTGGGTTATAGAGCCCACCGTAGGAAGAACGGATTTTTGGGTAGGGCTTTGTATTGCCGCTAACGTAAACCTCGTTTATGACGAGTACCTCTACTCCAGGGGGTTTACAAAACCCCGTACAAGCAGGTCACGCAATGCCATCTGGATAGATACAGAAAAGGATATTATTGCTCTATTTCGCTACATAAAGTACTACGGGAAGTTCTGGAGAGCCGGTCACAAACCCAGCTTTTCCTACTTTTCGATTAAAGATATTTACCCCAGTATAGTGTCGAAGAAATCGGTTATTGCCAGAGTTCCGAGATATCTAAGAAAGCGGTTACTGGATAAATCAGACTCAGTCACAACAGAACTTACATCGCCAGATGACATGATGATCAGGAGCTTCTCGGACTTTGATAAGCTCCCAACCGACTGCAAAGATCATTTATTTCAACACTCAAAAAACTCGATTTTTTCGTACGGAACTTGGTATAACAATTTTTGCCGAACGGTTGCACTAGAGTGTGGATCAGTACGCTTCATGTGTTTATATAAGGACTCCAAAATTGCTGCAATCCTTCCGGTTTGGAGAAAAACCGAGAGAATCAACGGATTCAATGTAACCTCTATTTCAGGTCTAGGAAACTACTACACACCCATCTTCAACATGACATTTGATGAGTCGATCATTGAAGAAATTGACGCGGGACGGCAATTTCTTCAAACGATTATCAACACAAACCACTGGGACCGAATCAACCTATCCCCCATGCCCGAAGAAATCATAACAAAATGGAAAACAATTTCTTCAATATCAGGGCTTTCTAGTTTCCGTTATTACGTCACCAAAAACATGTACGAAGAGAGTATTCCGGACTTCTCGACTTACATGGATCGACGCCCTAGTCGATTAAAGAACACCATCAAACGAAAATCCAAAAAACTCGATAAACTTGGCGATTGGAGCATCAAGATATTAGACAATCCTGACGATTTGGATAAATCGCTCGAGTCGTATCACATCGTATACAACCAGAGCTGGAAAAAACTTGAGCCTTACCCCGCGTTTATCAATGGACTTGCCAGATTGGCGATGGATAGCAACTGGTTACGACTTGGCATTCTCTACCTAGAGTCAAATCCCATCGCAGTACAGCTCTGGCTTGTAAGAGACGAGACGGCCTATATCTATAAGCTAGCCTACGATGATGCCTACAAAAACTACTCTCCAGGCACCATCCTAACCCACAAACTGATGGAACATGTGGTGAGTAGAGATGCCGTCTCGAAGGTTGACTTCCTAACCGGTGACGAAGCGTTCAAGCTGGACTGGATGTCATCCAGCAGAAACCTTGAGGGAATACAAATAGTCAATCGACGTACTCTAGTGGGTTTGGGGCTATACCTTCGAAATGTAGCCAGCGAACTTAAAAAGAAGTTGTTAACCGTAAAAAACGGCCCCAAAAGAGTTCTCATTCCAGACCGTGAATCTGCGTCGGGGAAAGCACAATGAAAAGATGCCAAGCGCCCACACAGGTATCCATCACGATTGATACGGAATTTAGTATCGCGGGTCATTTTAGTTCACCTGAATTGCGCAAACCCATTGCAGAACCATTGGTATATGGTCAAACAGCCTCTGGCCAACAGGGATTGGGGTTTATGCTGGAAACATTTAGCCACTACAACACCGAGGCAACATTCTTTGTAGAAACCGCAAACACCCGTTATTTCGGCGATGGACCTATGGCCAGGGTTGTACGAGATATCCAACAGGCGCAACAAGATATCCAGCTTCATATACACCCTGTATGGTTGAGCTTTAGCGACGACCGCGCCGAGGCGAAATTTCCACGGCAAGATAGCTGCTCGGGACAGGGTTACAGTGACCTCAAGAGAGTGTTTGGCGTTTGTATAGATTCATTCAAGCGTCTTACCGGAAAGGCTCCTGTCGCAATAAGAACTGGTAACTTACAAGCGGATTCAACCACCTACAAAGTTATGCATGATCTCGATATTAGACTTAGCTCAAATATCGCCACCGGCATTTTCAAGCCGTGCGAAAAAAAGCTACAGTTAGATTCAGGACGCCATTCTATTGAAGGAGTGACGGAAGTTCCGGTATTGACTTATCAAGACTTTGATCTATTTGGCAAGCAGCATCAAAAATCACTTCAAATCACCAGTTGCTCATGGCCAGAAATGAAACGAATTCTTATCAAGGCGAGGGATCTTGGTATCGAACAGGTCGTTATATTAACTCATCCATTTGAATTCTTTAAAAGTTCCGATTCTAGCTATCGTCGAATCATTCGCAACCGAGTGAATCAAAACCGACTTAGCAAGCTCTGCCGTTTTATAAAAGACCAAGACCAAGACTTTGCTTCGGCATGTTTCGGAAATAATCTAGAGACATGGAGACACACCACACACAGAGAAAAATTGCTTAAGGTGCCCAATCGCTATGCCCTAGTCCGGAAAATACACAATAAGATTAACGATTCGATTTGGTATTATTGATAAAACGATACATCTCGATATGGAAGCCACTCTACAATGCACACTCACAACCTTGTTATCGTCTACGGTGTCGACTCACAAATAGGCCTATGCATAGTTCGAGAGCTGGGTAAAAAGGGATGTCGAGTCATCGCCATCGGTAAAAGCGAGGATTCCATAGGATTGTCTTCTCGCTATGTTTACGAACGCCATGTCATCCCCAACGCACTTACCGAAAGTGAGAAAGTCACGCGCTTAAACCGTATCAATAGCCAGAACCAACCCATCAATTTACTCTGCATTTCCGAAAGCGACATACTGTTTTTCAACCGAGTCAAATCTCAATTGGAAAATATTATACCGTTAGTTCCCTCTAGCGTAGAAATGAATAAGGTGCTGAACAAATCGGTGACCATAGGCGCAGCAGAGAGGGTTGGCATACTAACGCCTAAGAGCATTTCGATTGATAAGCTAGAGGATATAAACTCTCACCTTGATTCTCTGGAATTTCCCGTCGTGCTTAAATGGAGTAATCCCCTCGCAGTCATAAAAGAGGCCGCGAAAGCCGGCATTAGAATTGAAAAGCTTCTCTATATTTACAATTCAAATCAACTTATTGAGACCTTGAAACGCTACTCGATACTACGTCATTACCCTCTTATTCAAGAGTATATTTCCGGCTATGGCCTAGGGCAGTTCTTTTTCATGCATGATGGTGAGTGCCTACTTCGATTTCAACATCGTAGGCTTCATGAGTGGCCCCCCGAGGGGGGCTATTCTTCTCTCTGCGAATCGACCCCCCTGCAACAGCACTCGGCACTGCAGAATCAATCTATTGCGCTATTGAAAACTCTCAATTGGTCTGGAGTCGCGATGGTTGAATATCGATACGATGAAGCGAAGAACACCGCGGTGCTAATGGAAATCAATGGCCGATTTTGGGGAAGTTATCCACTCGCCTACCATTCAAATGCGCTCTTCGCTTGGTACACCTACAAAATACTCGGTCTGGGAGAGTCTCCAGAATCCGAACCTATATCTCCCAATATCCGTTGTCGAAATCTATTGGTTGAGTTAAAAAGACTCAATAGAATTTTCTTTCATTCGAAGTTAATACAAGATAAATCAATAGAGTTCAGTCGCTTAAAAACGCTTCTAAGTGTTACTTTGGGGTTTTTCGATTTTCGAATGCGATACTATCTTTTCTCGCTCGACGACCTCAAACCGGTGATCTCTGACATGAAAAACGTATTAAAAAAGATAACGCTTAACTTTAGGTCCTAGATTTACACAGTTTCCACTCGCTGATTAGGTTTTTTGTAGATTGATTTATCACTGAATAGCAATGATAAAAGTAACATTCATCGTGTTCGAAGGGGTCGTGAATATGCAATCTACGCGGAGACGCCCATCTGCCCAACAAGGCAATCTGAGCTCGACTGTTTTTGAGTAGTGACTTAAGCCGGCGAGCATGCCTAACTTCCATTACCAAGAGCAGGTCGCTTTCACGTATCTCAAAGTCTTGAATATCTGTGGTCAGATGCGGCGACAAATCTATATCAAATTTGTCGGCCGTTTTAATTGCCGTTTTAAAGGCTGGTCTATTCGATGATGTCGAAAGACCAAAGCCAGCTGCAGGAACACTCTCGTTTTTGGCGATAAACTCACCGAAGGGGCTTCGACAGATATTCCCTAAACATACAAATACCAAGCGCTCAACACGGTCAAGATCAACGCGCTCGAACTCTCGAGTTCGACCTAGCAACGACTCCAAATGGGACAACCCCGATCGAATCAGTCCTTTGCTTGTCGCATAGTGATCGCTAATATAATTCACCTTTGCCTACACCTCGACCAGTAACGAGCGAAAGTCCACAAATACAGAGAAAAAGTCCTCGAGTATCGAGCGTTCCTACTAAGCAGTATCACAGCGAGGCCATCCAGCGAACGGTAATGTCTCCGACCCTAAGCTTCCAGCTACGACGAGAAAAGGTATGATCGGCGTCTTCGAGATATTCAACGCGGGTATTTTTAGACGACTTAAACTTCTTTAGCTGACAATTGGTACTAGCGGCGTCACCAAATTCCGCTGCGGTTAAATCGTTCCCACTAAGAATTAGTAGTGTATTTCCCCGGTACATCTCAGCGGCAGTCGCAAAACGCGCGACAAGATCGTCGGTAGCATGATTACTATCTACAACGTTTCCTGGGTGTCGCCGCTTGTGACTTTCTTGTCCTGCGTAGGTCTGCTTCGATTCTTGATCAGGATATTTTAGCGCTCGTCCGGTAGATTTCATAAGCGCTCTTGTAGACGAGGCTAAAGAGGCTATCGATTTCCCTAATTTCAGTTTTCCCCCAGCAACCTTGCTCCAGAACTCTCTCTGGAAGAGTCTGTTCAAATAATAATGCTTGAGTTGAGCGATAGCCTGACCTTTAGTAGTCCGAAGCCAAGGATTGACAAGCACCAACCCTGTCACTCTTGAGTCGCAAGTGGCATAGCAGGCCGCCGCAGTAGCACCGTCACAAAGCCCCCATAAAACGATTTCGTCCAAATGGGGGTACCGCTGTAAGAACTCATCGATCGCGACCCTAATATCGTCACCAATAAACTCATACCCCAAGTAATCACCTTCGCTATCCCCCATTCCTCGATAGTCGAAGCGCATTACGTATATGCCTTGAGACGAGAGCTGACGCGCGAGCTGTAAAAATTGCCGATGGCTGCCGACTCTGTATTGTGGCCCTCCAACGACTATCACAACGCCTCTACTAACCTTGCCCGACTGTGCTTCGACGTGAGGTATTTTACCCGCAGGCTGGTGAATCACGCCAATCAAGCTGTCTTCTTTGCATTGAGTGGTAAATGGGATTTCGATATTTTCATGTCCTCTAAACGACATCCCGATCACTGACTCTTCTCTAGGTAGGCTATCGGGAGCCGTGTTACATAGATCTTCTCTAGGGGGCGCAGCATTGCTTACCGGACTTTCATTCGATGAAACTTCGCTCCAAGAAATGAGGCAAGAACTGGTAGTTTCGATCAGTTCATTGGATGTTGTAATCTCTTGTGTCGTCCAAAAGGCATCTGATCGGATAACGCAGCTATCTATTCGTTGGATCCGTTCTTTAAGGAGTTCGATCTGTTTGAGTGATATCGGTAAGAGTTTAAGTTCTTCTCGAGAGCTTAACTCAATCCACCTAAGCCCCGAACAGCGAACGAAAGAGTGCTGAGAGAGTTCCGCACGTTCAATGCTAGTGATGAGCTCCGTCCCTATTCTATAGCCTGCAATCTCTAAGAGCTGATCTCGATCCAGCTGTTCCTTCAGGCTCGTGACGCTCTCTCTGGCAGCGCCCCCTGATTGACCTAATCCAGCAGCAAGCCGAAGACGATAGAGCTGGTTAATATAGGTCTTTCCGTTGATCACCGGTTGCCACAAGAGCAATCCGATATTTCTGGTGATCGAGGGCGAAGACAATAGCTCACAGGCCAATAGCGCTGCGCTTCTGACAGCTATCATCGATATTTCTGTCGCTCCATTATTACTGACCCACGAGACTAACTCCTCTAGCTGTCGAAGCCACAATGGCCAAGTTATCTGTTCCAGCTCGTCATGACTGTCACCAGTGCCAGCATAGTCGGGTATCAGTACATGGTACCCTTTACCCGCTAAATCTCTTGCCTGCAGCGAGATTTGCTTTCGACATTTGTTCATCTCTTCAAAAAACGGTGACAGTATTACGACCCATTTTCGAGAGTCTTTATTGTCAGTGGGTATATAATGCAAGGAAAATAGCGAGCCACCTGAGACTGGAACAAAAATGGGATTAATCATCGTCTAATTAGCCGAGTACTTTTGAATTAACAAATTCGACAATGTTCCCAACTGTTTCAAAGACCTCCGCGGTAATTTCATCATCATCAACGGTAATACCATAGTTATCTTCCAATGCCGTAATTACCGCGACTACGGCCATAGAGTCAAACTCTGGTACTGCACCCAACAAAGGTGAGGATAGCTCAAATTCACTTCCCCTCTCCCCTAATTGCAGAACTTCGGTAAGTACTTCGTTAACTTGTTTAAGACTAATCAATTCCGATTCCATACTCTAGCTCCTCAATGATACCCACCGCCGCTGGAGGGCCTTAAAATTCCAAACAGCAGTCACCTGCTCTGCATGACGTCAATGACCAAATCTTGGCCTAGGTTGATTCAAAGCGCCTACCAATCCGTTATTCGAGTTCTGATGCCTTAATAGAACAGCGATAGCGTATAAGTGCCATGGTAAATCGAAATATGCCAAGCTAAGAAAAGCGCCGCCCGTACAATATGCCACCAAGCTGACTTTGATCATTTTTGCTAGCTTTGCAGAATCTGTTTCAGGGCAATGGCCAATCACCCAATTTAGATTCATCCAACTCATGAATATAATTAGTAAAAACAGCAGTAATCCAGGCCAACCATGGTCTCCGAGAATACTGAAGTAGATACTGTGTGCGGCGTGGACAAATTCTGGATTTGGGGCGTAGATCAAGAAACTCTCGAGTTTCCAAGACTGCATGCCGCCTCCGGTGAATCGATCACTCGCAACGTTAATGGCATATTGCCACGCGTTGATCCTTCCCATCGCCGATTCGTCTTGCTCATAGTGCTGAATGGTCTCCATTCTTGCGTGCCAGCTATCGGGCATGAAACTAATCCCGAGAATCACCAGAAATACCAACAATGGTCCAGTGATTAGCTTGCGTGAAGACACCAACCAAAAATAGCCACTCACAGACAGTGCGGCGAGTAGAGCTCCCCTTGACTGTGATCCCAGTGCCGATAGTAAACTCAATACAATGGCACCCGCTATACCGTAACGAAGCCATTTTTTTTCCGACGGCGTAATCTGAAATAAATAAACCATCAAAGGCACAATCATTAATGTCGCCATCGCCAAACTGTTATTCTCTTCGATATAGCCTCCTGGCGGCCCCCAAACGCGATACCCGCCGCCGCTGACCAAGGTAAATACTCCGCCTTTAACGCTAAAGAACCCTATTGAAAGTACGATAATCCAAATTAAATAGTTTATTTTTTTCTGATCCGTTATCAACAACATGGTAAGGAATGTCACAAACTGAATTTTCATCACTTTGCCGTACAATACCCAGGCGCTAGATGGAAACATGGCGAAGATCGATGTCACGGTAATCCAGAAGAGAAACATTCCCCAAATCATAACCGTCGTATCGGTAGGAATACTCTTTTTGCTCTTGTCCATCACGATAGCGAGCACCAATACGATTGCAATGATCTGGGCGAAGGGCATATCGAATGCGAAGCCCCAAGTAAGACGGTGTGGATTCATGTAGCTAATCCACGACCACATTAACACGCCAATCCATGGTCTTTTTATGATGTAGGGAATGCTTCCCAAAATGACGGCAGTGACAAAGAGGTCTCTCATAATAACTAGTTTTCGACCTCACAAACGATGTACCGGTACTTTCCCGATGGCTCCGGGGCGATTTCACCAGGATAATCGAATACGCACTCGAGATCCTTACCGAGTCTGCGTGAAAACTCTTTGACAATTAGACTCTCGTTCTCGTTTTTGTAACCGGATCCCTTAACGATGTCAATGTGCACGAGACGGGTGTCTTTTTGAACGATCTTGAAGCCTTCAATACCGGTGAGATCGCGGAGTACGTAAGTCAGTGCGGCACCGTGTAACTTGCTACCGTCTTGAGCAACCACAAAATCTGAACTTCGACCCACTATGTCTTTGAGAACCGGAAGGCCTCTTCCGCAAGCGCAGTGTTGGTCGGAAAGAACACCAACATCTCCCGTCCGATATCGCACGAAGGGGAAATTTTCTGTGGCCATGTGGGTGACAACGATCTCACCCTGAGCACCGGTTTCGCAGGGATTACCGGCCCCATCGACGGTTTCAACAATGATGTCCTCTGCACTGATATGAAGACTTCCCTGAGGGCATTCGTGAGCAATAAAACCCGAATCACGGCCACCATAACCGTTGGCAACTCGGCATCCAAAGGCCGATTCGATGATCGATCTCTGTTCAGGGTAGAGTCTTTCGGCGGTAACGAAGACGACCTTTACCCCTAACCCTGAGAGCTTAACACCAGTCTTCTTGGCAAATTGGGCAATGCTGGAAATCACTGACGGATAGCCAAATACCATGCGTGGACGCTGCTCCACTAGCTGCGTGCAAGCGTTGGCCAAGGTCTTATCTGACATATCAAATGCAGAAAACAATTTGGTCCTATACAGCTGATCTCGAAGTTTGCGTATACGATCCTGCGCCCCCAACTCAATGGGTGATCCCCACACCACCATTTCTGGATCGCCAATATCAACGTCCCACCAGCGAGTTGCCCGCCATTTTGCCGCAACATCGTGACTGATTCTCTCGCTATCCAGAAAAAAGATTAGAGGATTACCGCTGGAGCCTCCAGTACTGAAGCGCTGTAAACCCTTCGCATCTGTAGCCGTCAAGCCTCGGGTATTATCACGAATATCGGCCTTAGTCATCAGTGGTAGCTTGTGCAGATCCGAAAGGCTCGAGATAGCAGAAGGATCAAAACCTAGGCCCCTAAACAGATTACCATAATAGACACTAGAGGTTCCTATATGAGACAAGAAATCTCGCAGCCTTTGTATTCGATACGCTTCAAGCTCTTCAGGAGACAGCCATTGAGTCATCTCTAGCGAACGTCGAAGTGCAACAGTATGATGTTTCTTGATTCGCTCTTGAAGCGGGAATATGAGATTTGAGATCAAGCGAGTGTACAGGTGAAACCCGCCCTCTTTGGGCAAGCTTGTACGATAGCCTCGATCGTTTGCAAGCCGCTGGTAAAGCGATAGCCATTGTTGCTTTACCTGAGACCATTGGTAGTTTTTCACAGCCTCTGAGGCGTTATCACTTAGGAAAGTTCGAGCTTCTGGGTTGCCACATAGATCAATCAGTTCGACAGCTAACTGATCGGCGTCATTAATATTGACCAAGCGCCCAGTTTTTTGATGTTCGACGATGTATGCAATACCGCCTGCCCGAGTGGACACAATGGGAACGCCGGACGCCATCGCTTCCAGCACCGAGTTTGGCATGTTATCGACACGCGAACTATTCACAAAGATATCCGCGTCTCGATAGAGTTCAGCCACTTCAGCTCGGTTTAGCCTACCTAGAAAGCTGACTGCTTCTGCGATCTCGAGCGACGCCACAAGTCTTGTGAGGTTGGCGAGTTCTGGCCCACTGCCGGCGATACTCAATCGGGTATTCGGATTCTTTTTGTGCAGCTTTGAAAAAGCTTGAATCGCAATATCGATACCGTATATGCTCTCGAGGTTTCGCACCACTACTAGATGAAATTCAGCTGTTGCGTTATTTTTGGCGTTGGCATCTCTGGGATAAAAACGACCAACATCCACAATATTAGGAATAATGGAGGCGCAGTAACCAAAGTCGGAAAATACAGATTTCAAAAAGTGAGAAGGCACCACGATGGCTGTGGCGTGATCGAGACTGACACTCACTCTTTTTCCAGACCCCTCAAAATAGTCTTTAGCTCCGCCGCCGCGATAATTCACAATAACCGGAACGCCTCGTAATCTTCCCATCCACAATATAGGCGCGGAATACAATTGCCACGACCAGCCAGAGTTGGACATAACATGGGCGACATTCACCCGCGCCAGCGCTCGCCAGCCGCAGATAAGATACGCAAGCAGTCGGATAATGGCCCTTGCCACAGGAACTCGTTGAATGAGATTCCCTCCAATCATTCGATTGGTTTGCAGAAACTCAACCTCAACACCTTCGTCCGTTAGCAGCCGACATAGTTGTTCGGTTTGAGTAGCCATACCTCCAGCAGGAGGAGATGCAGGCCCAATCACCAGCAATCGAAGCTCACTATTCACAAGCGGTTGCATAAGCCTCCCGGTAGAACTCCACACTGCGGTGCCAGTTTCGCTCCTCTTCGACGAACTTTCGGGCTCGTGCACGAATTATTGGCCACTGGCCCTTCTTGCCAATGGCTGTCACAATGATATCAGCCAAGGACCTTGAGCACCCTGCACTGAATAACAACCCGGTTTCACCGTCACGGATGAGCTCTTTATGTCCGCCGACCGAGGACGCTATAACGATTTTCCCCTTAGCCATAGCCTCGAGCGGCTTAAGTGGCGTGACCAATTCGGTAAGACGCATAGACAGGCGAGGATAAACCATGAAATCTACAGCCTGATAGTATTCTTGAATCACTTCGTGAGGAACTCGACCATTAAATTTAACAACATCGTCAAGCTTCAGATCTCGAATCTTTTGTGTAATCTGCTCTTCGTGTGGACCACCGCCAGCAAGTAACAGAAACACTTTTTGACCACTCTGTTTCAATAACGCCATGGTATCGAGCAACATCGACAATCCCTCATACTCATAAAACGAGCCAAAGAACCCTATTAAGGTGTACTCCTGAATATCCGGGTGATTACGTTTTAAGTCATTAAATACGTTACCCATTTCACTTTCGTTGGTTTCGGTGAACTTCTTTAGGTCAACGGCATTCGGAATAACGGTGATTTTATTAGGGTCAACGCCACGATCGATAACATCATCTTTTAACCCCTGACAAATGGTAGTAACAGCCTCTGCCTGGCTAAACACGTAGGTTTCAAGTGCTCGAGTCAAACGATAACGTAGACCTCCTTCAGTACTCGATCCGTTATCAACAGCTGCGTCTTCCCAAAAGGCACGACACTCATACACCACAGGGATATTTCGACCTCGACAAGCCCAGAGTGCTGCCAAGCCGTTTAACGCCGGAGAGTGAGCATGAACGATATCAGGCTTTAGGGTGTTTAGAAGGCCACGCAACCGCCGGAAGAGCCTCCAAACAATCGAAAGCTGTTCGACTAGAGGCAAGCGATCGAGAATGCTTGACCCTGCCGGTGTGCGATAGAATTGTAAATCCTCGATCTTTTCGACCGAGCTCTCTACGAATCCTTGTTTGCCCGACGTTAAATGATAGGTCTCCCAGCCAATCGCCCGCTGATGCTGTAATATAGAGCGGGTTCGAAAGGTGTAGCCACTATGCAGGGGAATCGAATGATCCAATACATGAAGTATTTTCATGCGCCCACCACCAGACTAGCCCTGCTGGTTTCTGAGCCAGGGAATACATCGAGCTCCTGCTGAAGAAATCCCTGAAACATAAACAGCGTCCAGATCAATACGCTATTATCTCGAGTTTTCGCAAGGTGCTGATCAATCACTTGCTCTATGAACCCCAAGTTAAACAGCCCACACTCGGCGATAACGCCGCCTAGTAGTCTTTGCTTAAGAATTCCCTGGAGAGGCCCCCGAAACCAGTCGGCAAGTGGCACACCAAAGCCCATCTTTCTTCGATAAAGCACATTATGAGGAAGATGCGGCTCCATTGCTTTTTTAAACACATGCTTCCCATTTTGCCCCCGCAGCTTCAAGCTTGAAGGCAGCTGGGCGATCCATTCAACGAGAAAGTGATCAAGCAAAGGCACCCGAACTTCCAGCCCATGGGCCATACTTGCTCGATCAACCTTAGTTAGAATATCTCCAACTAGATAGGTTTTGACGTCCAAGTATTGGATCAACGATAGAGGATCTTCGGTATCTGCTTTATCAGCGTAATGACGGAAAATCTCACGACTGTCGTAATCTGCCAACGATCGTTTAAGCGTATCGCCAAACAGATCACTACGCTGTTGGTCGCTTGTCAAGGACACCGAGTGGAAATAGGCATCGACAGAACTCCTTGCTAGGGCTTCAAAGGTTGTCTTTGCACGAAAAACCCGTGGAGCCCAATCAGCCTTGGGATAGAACTCTCCTAAAGGCCCAAATACTTTCTTTCGCACACCTAAGGGGATCTTTCCCCGCAGACGCTCTTCATTCATATGCCAACAGTAACGCCGATAGCCCGCTAGATGTTCATCGCCACCATCTCCAGATAAAGCAACAGTTACCCGCCCCTTCGCCAACTGACAAACCCTATACGTAGGAATGGCAGAACTGTCGGCATAAGGCTCATCGTATAATAGTGATAATTTATCGACTAAGGAGAAATCATCACTGGCGACCGTCTGCTCAAAGTGATTGGTTTGATACCGCTCCGCGACCTGTTTTGCATAATTACTTTCATCGAAACTGTCCACATCAAAACCAATGGAACAAGTGTTCACCGGCGACTCACTGTGTTCGGCCATCATTGCCACCACAGCTCCCGAATCGACGCCACCTGACAAGAATGCCCCTAAAGGAACTTCTGACATCATGCGAATATTCACCGCTTCTTTTAAGCGAGAGACCAGTTCCCCTTCTGCGTCCTCGTCAGAAATTGCTATTGGATCTCCAAATCGAAGGTCCCAATAGGGCTTCTGCTGGGGAAGGTTTCTATTTCTACGAAGTGTTAGCGTGTGTCCGGGACACATTTTGTAGGTGCTTTGATAGATCGTCTTGGGTTCAGGAATATAGCCAAAGGAAAAATAGTCTTGAATTGAAGTGTGATCGAGTTTGCGAGACAGAGCAGGAAGAACCTTTAGTGCTTTAAGCTCCGACGAGAAGGCAAAACTACCGTCCTTCAATAGCGTGTAGAAAAGCGGTTTGATACCAAGCCGATCTCGAGCAATAAATAGTACTTGTTGATTAGAATCCCATACGGCAAAGGCGAACATCCCTCTAAATCTTCTGACACACGCTTCACCCCATTCCTCCCAGGCGTGCACAATGACTTCAGTATCACAACGAGTTTTAAAGCGGTGGCCAAGCTTCTGAAGCTCAGCCATCAACTCTGGAAAGTTGTAAATCTCCCCGTTATAAGTGACGACGACACTATCGTCTTCATTAAAGAGAGGCTGGTGACCACTCGCGATATCTATAATCGATAATCTTGTATGCCCGAGGCCTATACCATCGTCCACAAATATACCGTCGCCGTCCGGCCCGCGATGACGCTGTTCGTGATTCATTCTTTTCAGTAAGGTTGTATCAACTTCACCTCCAATCCCCATACTGAATAAACCAACAATTCCACACATAGCTAATATCTCTGAATTTTTAAAGGCTTAGATTGGTTGTCTTTTCCGCTATCAGTTAGACAACCTATTCTTGTCACTTCAAGTGGATATCGTTTTTTCCAAGACGTGATTCCCCACTAACTCTCGATAGACTCGGCAATAATTTTCTATTGTCACCGACCAGCTGTAATAACGCTCTACGGTTTGCCTTCCATTGAAACCTATCTCTCTAGCGATACCCTGATCCTCAACGCATGTGGTTAGTTTTTTCGCTATCTGCTCACTAGCTCCTACTTCTACCAAAAATCCGTTGTCGCCATTAACAATGATATCTGGAGCACCCCCTACTGCAGTAGCAATCACCGGTAAAGCGGTAGCCATAGCTTCTAGCAATGTATTGGATACCCCTTCGGCAATAGACGGTAATACAAAAACATCCATAAGTTTCAAAAGATCGGGAACATTATCTCGTTCACCACAAAATCGAATAGAGCTAGCCACTCCAAGAGCGTTCGCATGATCTTCCAAATCAAGACGCATAGGGCCATCTCCAACGATGACAAGACATAGTCCATTCAATCCAGCACAATAATTTTCCGCAACTTTGGCGAACGCAGAGATTAAGGTCTTTTGATCTTTGATCGCCACTAAACGCCCGACCGTACCGATGACATAACGACCATCAATATCGAGAGACTTTGCCAACGAACTAAGAGTCACCTCGTTTGAGATCGTTCGACCAGAAAAGACATCGCAATCCACTCCATTGGCCTGACGGGTAATGATAGATGGGTTAACGTCGATAAAATCGCACAACCAAAGTTCTAGCTCCCTACTGACCGTGATATATCTATCGATCCACAGACGAGAAATACGTCTCAGGAGGTTATACTTCCAGTTCTTTCCTTGAGGATCGTTAATGTCCCTTCCGTGTTCGCCATGAACCCGTTTTATCCCTGGAATACCCAGTGTTGCCACCTGAAATTCTAACGCAGCCAAATTTCTGCTGTGCACGATGGATGGGCGATACTGCTTAACTAGCTCTCTTAACTGAATGAACGTCGAGAGGCTGTGGCCCTCTGGCTTATTTAATTCAACAATTTCTACATTATTCTGAGCTATACGACGCGCGAAGGAACCACTGGAAGTTAGACAAATCACCATATGCCGAAACTCATACGCTGAGGATCGGTTAATCAGATTCACCAAACCATTTTCGAGGCCACCCGTACCAAGAGAGAAAACAAGATGAACAATCAACGGCGAAGAAACCGGACTTGATGCAGTCATTCTCCCTCCTGATAACGCTTCTCTGAGGCGCTGCTGCCAACAGCGATCCCGGTGCTAGAGGTCGACGACAATTGTGGAATTAACTTCTGAAGAAACTCCTTGTAGTTACCGTCTAATGGGGATTTATCGACTTTTGTAGCCATGTAATAACGTGACGAATAATTCTCAGAAGAATCGAACAAGTTTAGAAATTCATAGAACTTGGCGAGATATCGGTTAGCAATATGGCTATTCCCGATACTATACCATCGCCAAACTCGAACCGTTGATAGTCCGTCAGATAGAAGAACTCGTTCTGCAGAAACCGTTTGATGTTCTAGCACTATTTTTTCAGTCGTTGATTCAACCACTCTCCAGCTAACATCGTGCTCGGAGATCCACTGATCCAAACTATTGACCAATTCTGAGCCGGGCTGGTGCTTTAGGAAGTGAAAGAAATAGAGCCCGTAAGTGTTTCCATCAAACTGGTAGTACTGCGTACCTGAGGCTTGCGCATTCGGCGTCCCGGGATGCCAAGACCAAGGCGCCGCAACAAACTGAACATCCAAGCCCTCGAGATAAGGTGCATCAACACTGAATTGGTGGGCAATGCTAGAATCTGCCATCAATCGTTCGGGGATTGATTGAACCCCAACCAATACCAACAGCATTACGCCAAACAACACCTTGGAATATCCGCTGGGATAGCCTCTAGAGCGTCCATGACTACACTCCCCTCTTTTGTCATTATTAAGAGTTTTGTTTGCAAGCGACGATTCATAGTTCAATTCGTCATCTGCGAAAAAGCTACCGAGCCAAAACATCAAAAAAATGACCACGCCAAAGAATGCCCAACCATAGATAAGATGATCCACACCCACTGCGTATTGCATATCGCTGTAATGACCAATCATCACAATCATAAATGCGCGTAAACTATTTGCGAAAACCGGAATAATTATAGATAAACCCACAAACAATAGTCTTTTGTACAAGGTCCGATAGGTTAAATAGGCATAGAGTAAGCCCAGAGCAAATGAGGCGATCAAGTAGCGAACCCCGCTGCACGCCTCAACAACTGACCAATTCCCCGAAGGTAGCGAGAAATATAGACCTTCTCTATACACAGGGATATCCACCAAACGAATCAACCAGACCGTAGAAGTGGCGGTAAACTCCATCATCGGCTCTATCAATTCCTCCCCCATCGGAACCATTAAGAACAGAAAGGCAAGAGGAAATACGATGACTCTGGATTGTCTTAATCCAATAATGGCAACAACGCCTGAAACCAATAGAACAACAACACTCAGCTGCTCTACCACAAGGACCTGCGCCAAATTTCCGACAAGCCAGACGGCCGCCCCCATTAAGACCGCAGTAGCGCCTAGGTAAGAAAAACTCAATGGCTCCATCTTTAAGCGAGGTGCCGCGCGATAGATTAGCCACAGGGAGATTAGAGGAATAATGAAACCGTGCGCAAAGGTATCGGATCGCTGCCAAATCGACACCATTGAGAGAAAGCTGGAACTGTAGAAAAACAGCAAAAACACCAAGTAGCCGGCTAAAAACCATTGTGCACGATACCACTCAAAGCGGTTTGCCTGACGATCAGATGAAGCCTCAGTGACTGTACTATTAAGTTCGCTAGAGGCCATGATCTTGTAGCTCTCCAACCCTTCGTCCTTCCAAGAACTCAGCGACTATGGGCAGCGATGAGTCCCAATCAAACTTCTT
>CERE01014142.1_pt1 | contig 35753 bp, 28 predicted proteins | sample 530911 | NCBI WGS metagenome assembly CERE01 (sample SAMEA2621092, study PRJEB7988) | marine metagenome | biome: marine biome (ENVO:00000447); feature: mesopelagic zone (ENVO:00000213); material: "saline water (ENVO:00002010), including plankton (ENVO:xxxxxxxx)" | depth 800 m
GCCCCTTCGGTATTACCGAAGCCGGAGGTTGTTGTGGCCGATCGCAAGTTCTCGGACAGTTTGACTGCTGATGAGCAAGAGTTGATGGCCTTGGATGCCAGCCGGTATGTGCTGCAAGTGATGGCCGCTGGTTCAAAGTCTTCCGTCGAGCAATTCATTGCGTCACAGCCCAATCGCAGCCAATTAAGATTATTTACCACTTGGCGTCAGGGTAAACCCTGGTATGCGGTGGTGGTGGGTGATTTCAATTCCTCATCCGAGGCTCGGCAAGGGGCGGATAAGTTACCGTTAGCCCAGAAAAAAGCCGGCCCTTGGCCGCGGTCTGTAGCTGGCATCCAATCCACGATCAAGGATTTTCGTCGCATTTAGCTTCCTTTTCGTGAATCTTTACCACTCACTTCCTTGTGCTCTAAGATCTTCATCTTGCCAACTAGGTCACAAGCGGGTAATATTCTGCCCCCATTTGCCAAGGAGCCCCTCATTTAGACAGGGGCTTTTTTGTCTCAGGCCTGATTAGATAAGGCATGAGGCGGTGATAAAAGATTTTTTGGATTAATGAGTGATCGCCTATGACCACTGGCCTCTACCAGATAGACGAGTTTAAAGATAACTGCGGATTCGGCTTGATTGCCCACCTTGAGGGCGAAACCAGCCACCGTTTGCTGACGACTGCAATTGAGTCCTTAACCTGTATGACTCACCGCGGCGGCATTGCTGCCGATGGTAAGACCGGCGACGGCTGCGGATTGCTGATGCAAAAGCCCGACAGCTTCTTGCGCAAAGTAGCGCAGGACGAGCTAGGTGTTCAGTTGCCGGAATTCTACGGTATCGGTTCGGTGATGCTGTCTCAGGACGAAGCTATTGCTTCGAATGCCTGCGCCGTCGTCGAAGAAGAGCTAAAAGCTGCCGGATTGAAAGCCGTTGGTTGGCGTACTGTGCCGACCAATTCAGAATGCTTGGGCCCAATTGCCTTGGCGTCTTTGCCTGAATTTCGTCACTTATTTATTGAAGCCGAGAAAGACTTCTCCGAGCAGGAGCTGACAGCTGCGCTGTTTATGGCGCGTCGCAAAGCAGAAAAGCGCTTAGAAGACGACAGCAGCTTCTATATCGCAAGCCTCAGCGCGAGCGTAGTGTCCTATAAAGGCCTGATGATGCCGGTCGACATTCCCAAGTTCTTCTTGGACTTGGCGAATCCGGAATTGGAAACCGCAATTTGCGTGTTCCACCAGCGCTTCTCTACCAACACCACGCCACAGTGGCCGCTGGCCCAGCCGTTTCGCATGTTGGCTCACAACGGTGAGATCAATACCGTTATGGGCAACCGCAACTGGTCCGTAGCGCGCACGCCTAAATTCACCAGTGAGCTGTTGCCGCAACTCGATGAAGTGACGCCGCTGGTTAACCGTACCGGTTCTGATTCCTCTAGCCTGGATAACATGGTGGAAATACTGCTGACTGGCGGTATGGAATTACACCGTGCTGTACGTATGTTGGTGCCGCCGGCCTGGCAGAATGTTGAGCACATGGATCCAGATCTACGTGCCTTCTATGAATACAACTCTATGCACGTTGAGCCGTGGGACGGTCCCGCGGGTCTGGTAATCACCGATGGTCGCTACGCGGTGTGTACCTTGGATCGCAATGGTTTGCGCCCTTCCCGTTGGGTGATCACGAAGGACGGATTTATCACCGTCGCGTCGGAAGTCGGCACCTACGACTATCAGCCTGAAGATGTGGTGGCAAAAGGTCGTTTAGGGCCTGGTCAGATTCTCTCGGTGGATACACAAACAGGTAAGCTGTTCCACACCGAAGACGTTGATCAACTGCTCAAAGACAGCAAGCCTTACAAGCAATGGTTGAACGAAAAAGCCACTCGTATTGAGGGCACTTTGGAATCAGATGTTGCTGATGCCAAACTCTCCGCTGATCAATTGAAAACCTACATGAAAATGTATCAGGTTTCTTTTGAGGAGCGTGATCAGGTGTTGCGTCCACTGGCTGAAGGTGGTCAGGAAGCGGTTGGCTCCATGGGTGATGATACCCCAATGGCCGTTTTGTCTGCCAAAGAGCGCAGTGTGTATGACTACTTCCGTCAGCAATTTGCTCAGGTAACCAACCCGCCGATCGATCCTTTGCGTGAAGCCATCGTCATGTCATTGGAGACCTGTATCGGTAAAGAGTTGTCCGTTTACGAAGAAACGGCTGCTCACGCTGATCGTATTATTTTGTCTTCACCGGTATTGTCTCCAGCAAAATACCAAGCATTGTTGAATAACGAACGTGCTGGTTACGACGCTGAGACGTTCGATCTGTGTTATGACCCAGCGCTGACCTCTCTAGAGAAAGCCATTCGCGACTTGGCAGATGCCGTCTCTGCGGCGGTTCAGAACAACAAAGTGCTGATTGTTCTCTCTGATAAAAATATTGAGCAGGGTAAGTTGCCAATTCACGCGCTGCTGGCAACGGGTGCGGTCCACCATCGTCTGACTCAAGAAGGCTTGCGTTGTGACGCCAACATTATTGTTGAGACAGCCACCGCGAGAGACTCACACCATGTAGCCGCATTGATTGGCTATGGTGCAACGGCTGTTTATCCGTACTTGAGTTATCATGTCATCAGTGGCCTGATTGAAACCAACGAAGTTTTGCTGGATACCTCTAAGGCTTATACCAACTATCGCAAAGGATTGAATAAAGGCCTGTTGAAAATTCTATCGAAGATGGGGATTTCAACGATCGCTTCTTATCGAGGCGCGCAGTTGTTCGAAGCCATTGGCTTGAACAGCGATGTGGTTGATTTGTGTTTTGCTGGTACTGCCAGTCGTGTTGAAGGCGCTGGGTTTGAAGATTTGGAAGCCGATCAAGAAGCGTTGGCGACTCTTGCTTGGATTTCTCGCAAGCCGATCAATCAAGGCGGCTTGTTGAAGTATGTCCACGGCGAGGAATACCACGCGTTTAACCCAGAAGTTGTCCAATCTTTGCAAAAGGCTGTGAAGAGCGGCGATTATTCTGCTTGGCGTGATTACGCCGAGTTGGTGAATAACCGTCCGACGGCAACCCTGCGAGATCTGCTGGCGCTGAAAGAAGATGTGCAAGCGATTGACATCAGTGAAGTCGAAGCGATGGAAGACATTGTTTGTCGCTTTGATTCTGCTGCCATGTCTTTGGGGGCATTGTCACCTGAAGCTCATGAGGCTTTGGCGCAAGCCATGAATACCTTGGGCGGCCGATCCAACAGCGGTGAAGGTGGTGAAGATCCGGTGCGCTTTGGCACCAATAAGATGTCGAAGATTAAGCAGATTGCGTCTGGCCGTTTTGGTGTGACACCACACTACCTGGTTAACGCCGAAGTACTGCAAATTAAAGTGGCTCAAGGGGCAAAACCCGGAGAAGGCGGTCAGCTACCTGGCGGTAAGGTCAATAATTTGATCGCGCGTCTGCGTTACTCCGTGCCCGGTGTTACCTTGATTTCACCACCTCCGCATCACGACATTTATTCCATCGAAGATCTGGCGCAATTGATCTACGATTTGAAACAAGTTAATCCGTCGGCGTTGGTTTCTGTGAAGCTGGTTTCTCGTCCAGGTGTTGGTACTATCGCTGCGGGTGTGGCTAAAGCCTACGCCGATTTGATTACTATTTCTGGTTATGACGGTGGTACTGCTGCAAGTCCATTGACGTCGATTCGCTATGCCGGTTCTCCGTGGGAATTGGGCTTGAGTGAAACGCATCAAACCTTGCGCGCCAATGATTTGCGAGACAAAGTTCGGGTACAAACCGATGGCGGTTTGAAATCGGGTCTGGACGTCGTCAAGGCGGCAATCTTAGGGGCGGAGACCTTTGGTTTCGGTACCGCACCTATGGTGGCCTTGGGCTGTAAATATTTGCGCATTTGTCACTTGAACAACTGTGCGACAGGTGTTGCTACTCAGAACGAAAAGCTGCGTGACGATCACTACATCGGCACCGTCGACATGGCGATGAACTTCTTCAAGTTTGTTGCTGAGGAAGTGCGTGAGTGGATGGCTCGTTTGGGTGTTCGCACCTTGGATGAATTGGTCGGGCGTGTGGATTTGTTGGAGTGCATTGATGGCACCACCGACAAGCAAAGTAAGCTCGATTTAAGCCCGATTATCTATACCGATGATCTACTCGACAGCAAGCCACAAATTTGCGCCGTTGAGCGCAACGCTCCGTATGATAAAGGTGAGTGTGCTGAGCGTATGGTGGAAGAAGTTCTGCCGACGATTGAAGCTAAAACGGGTGGTGAATTCAAATTCCATATCACCAACTGCGATCGCTCTATCGGTGCTCGTATCAGTGGTGAAATTGCCAAGCGTCATGGCAACCAAGGTATGGCCGACGCTCCGATTAAACTGAACTTGACCGGTATTGCAGGTCAGAGCTTCGGTGTTTGGAATGCCGGTGGCCTAGAGTTATACCTCGAAGGCGATGCCAACGATTACGTCGGCAAAGGTATGGCCGGCGGTAAGATTGTCTTGCGTCCTCCAGCGGGATCTGAGTTCAAGACCAATGAAACCAGTATCATGGGTAACACCTGTTTGTACGGTGCTACGGGTGGTAAATTATTTGCTGCGGGTAGTGCGGGCGAGCGCTGTGGTGTGCGTAACTCGGGTGCCGAGGTTGTTGTCGAAGGTGCGGGTGATCACTGTTGTGAGTACATGACCGGCGGTATCGTCACGGTACTGGGTGACACTGGCGTCAATTTCGGTGCGGGCATGACCGGCGGTTTTGCCTATGTACTGGATCAAGACAACACCTTTGTCGATAAATACAATCACGAGTTGATTGAGATTCATCGTATTAATCGCGAGGCTCTTGAGGCGCATCGCAACCACTTACGCGGCATTATCGAAGAATTTGTTGCGGAAACTGAAAGTGCCTGGGGTCAAGAGTTGTTGAGCAACTTTGACGATTACATTGGCAAGTTCTGGTTGGTTAAACCGAAGGCGGCCAGCGTTGGTCAGCTTCTGGAAAACGTCAAACAGCGCGGCGAATAGTTGCGCCTAAGTTTGATCGGATTTAACGGCAACGAACGAAATTAGAGAAAGAACTATGACTGACCGTTTAAGTAATAACTTTCAGTTTTTGGATGTGGGTCGTCAAGATCCGGACAAAAAAGCCATCGAAACTCGCAAGGCTGAGTTCGTAGAAATTTACCAGCCTTTCAATGAAGAGCAGGTGGCCAATCAGTCTCATCGCTGTCTCGAGTGTGGTAATCCATATTGTGAGTGGAAGTGTCCGGTACATAACTTTATCCCCAATTGGCTGAAGCTGATCTCCGAAGGCAATATTTTTGAAGCGGCCAATTTGAGTCATCAAACCAATACTTTGCCTGAAGTGTGTGGTCGAGTTTGTCCGCAGGATCGTCTGTGCGAAGGGGCTTGTACGCTCAATGACGGCTTTGGTGCGGTAACCATTGGCAATGCTGAAAAATACATTACCGATACCGCCTTTGCCATGGGGTGGAAGCCCGATATGTCGCAACGGGTTTGGACTGACAAAAAAGTTGCGGTTATCGGAGCCGGGCCTGCAGGTCTAGGTTGTGCCGATGTGCTGGTGCGCAATGGCGTAAAGCCAGTAGTATTCGATAAGTACCCAGAAATCGGCGGCTTGCTGACCTTTGGTATTCCAGAGTTCAAACTGGAAAAATCCGTTTTGGTTCGCCGCCGTGAAGTCTTTACTGAAATGGGTATTGAGTTCCGTCTCAATACCGAAATTGGTAAGGATATTTCCATGGAAGAATTGCTCAGCGAGTACGACGCAGTCTTCATGGGCATGGGAACCTACAACTACATGAAGGGCGGCTTCCCTGGTGAAGATCTTCCGGGTGTTTACGATGCCTTGCCGTTCTTGATCTCCAGTGTGAACCGCAACTTGGGTTTTGAAAAAGATCCCAGCGAGTTCATCAGCGTTGAAGGTAAGAAGGTGGTGGTTCTTGGTGGTGGTGATACCGCGATGGACTGTAACCGCACCTCAATTCGTCAGCAGGCCGAATCCGTGTCTTGTGCCTATCGTCGCGATGAAGAGAACATGCCAGGCTCTAAGCGCGAAGTGGCCAATGCTCGCGAAGAGGGGGTTGAGTTTTTATTCAATCGCCAGCCTATCGCCATTGTTGGTGATGACAAGGTGGAAGGCATTAAGGTTGTGACCACGGAGTTGGGCGAGCCTGATGAGAACGGTCGCCGTCGTCCACAGCCAATTCCTGGGAGTGAAGAAATACTGCCAGCCGACGTTGTACTGATTGCCTTTGGTTTCCGTCCGAGCCCCGCGCCTTGGTTTGCCGATCACCAAATCAATGTAAACGATTGGGGTGGTGTAGAAGCGCCCGAGCAGCAAACCTATAAATTCCAAACCAGCAACGAAAAAGTCTTTGCTGGTGGCGATATGGTACGCGGTTCTGACCTAGTGGTAACAGCTATCTGGGAAGGTCGTGAAGCGGCCGAAGGCATCTTGGATTACCTCAAGGTCTAGTACCTCTGCTTTGCGTTTGTTCGCATCGAGCGTCAATTATCAAAGCCCCGAATGTCGGGGCTTTTTTTTGGGCAAGTAAAAGTACTTAGAGGCTCACTACTCGCTCCGCCCGCTAGAGTGAGACGTCAGCGCTTAGTTCGCGTACAATGTGGTGCTTATTGTCTCTTATTATTAATGATTTCTCGCGAGTTTAAGAGTTTATGACCGAATTAAAAAATGATCGTTTTCTTCGCGCTTTAATGAAGCAGCCAGTCGATGTGACGCCAGTATGGATGATGCGTCAGGCCGGTCGTTATTTGCCTGAGTATCGGGCAACTCGTGCCGAAGCCGGTGATTTTATGAGCTTATGCATGAATCCCGAAAAAGCTTGTGAAGTCACATTGCAGCCGTTGGATCGCTATCCACAGCTGGATGCGGCGATTTTGTTCTCGGATATCTTAACGATTCCCGATGCGATGGGATTAGGTTTGTATTTCGAGACTGGGGAAGGTCCTCGCTTCAAGAAGTCTGTTCGAACAGCGGCCGATATTGAAGCTTTACCGGTCGTCGATACCAAGAAAGATCTGACCTATGTGACGGATGCGGTATCAACCATTCGCAAAGAGTTGAACGGCCGTGTGCCTTTGATTGGTTTCACTGGCAGCCCTTGGACTTTGGCGACCTACATGGTCGAAGGCGGATCTTCGAAGGATTATCGCCGCACCAAGGCGATGATGTATGACCAACCAGAACTGCTGCATTTGTTGATCGATAAGTTGGTGTTGTCGATTACCGACTATCTTAATGAGCAAATTCTAGCCGGTGCTCAAGCGGTGCAAATCTTTGATTCTTGGGGCGGAGCATTGAGCCATGCGGCCTATCAAGAGTTCTCTCTGCAGCCAATGCAGCGCATTATCGATGGTTTGATCAAGGAGCATGAAGGCCGACAAGTACCGGTCATTCTGTTCACCAAGGGCGGCGGTCAATGGCTGGAAATGATGGCCGATACCGGTGCTGCCGCACTAGGCTTGGATTGGACGACCGATATTGCTCAGGCCAAAGCCCGTGTGGGCGATCGTGTGGCCTTGCAGGGGAATATGGATCCGGCGGTACTCTACGCCAGCCCAAAACGTATCCGCGAAGAGGTTGGCGCCATTTTGAAGGGCTTTGGGCAAGGGCCTGGCCACATCTTTAACTTGGGTCATGGCGTCACTCCTCAAGTCGATCCCGCCCATGCAGGGGCATTTTTCGAAGCGGTGCACGAGTTATCTGCCGCCTATCATCAGGGCTAGCCGATAGCTGGCAGGCTGAAACGATGGTTGGCCATAGCCCTGAAAGGCCAGGGCTATGCTTATGGTGTATCTTATAACTATAATGGGTAGCAAATAACAAAGTACTGGACAGGACTCTTTACGGAGCCTTTGTCCGTCATCAGTCCATGATGGACTGAATAACCTAACTGACTGTTCGAAATGTGAACGGATGCAATCGTAAGTGAACACCCGAAAGGTATACTGAGAGCCTTATTCGCTTGATGATACGAGAGGGCTTCACTGATGAGCTTTGGGGCCGCAGCTGTGGGTGTTAAACAATTAAAGGTCGATGTCAACGAACTGACTATTGGTATGTTTGTGTCGGGTTTGGATCGCCCGTGGACTCAGACGCCGTTTCCGCTTCAGGGTTTTTACATCCGTGATTTGGATGAAATTCGCGAATTAAAAACTCACTGTCGACATGTCTATATTGATGTAGCCAAAGGCTCAGGCCCAGTCGCGGCCAAGCTAAAAACACTGTCGAACGCGCCGGTCGAAAAAGGGCCGCGTGCTTCTCGCACCACCAAAGTTAAAATTGATGTATCGCCGTTAAAGATCAAACGCGGTGTCTACAAAGACAAAGAACCCCTCAAGAAAGAAGTGAAACAGGCGCGTCAACTCCACCAGACGGTGTTTAAGTCGGTGGGTGATGTGGTTGAGCAGCTTGGCAATGGCGACGCAGTACCGATTCAGGATGCCAAGCGGGTAGCCAGTGAGATGGTTGATAGTGTTTTGCGCAATCCCGATGCATTTACTTGGTTATCTCGGGTAAAAGAGGTGGATGAGCACACTTACAGTCACTCGGTACGCTCAGCAGTATGGTCGATTATTTTTGGTCGCCATGCAGGTATGAATAAGAGAGATTTGGATACTTTGGCCATGGGTGTGTTACTCAAGGATGTGGGCAAAGCGAAAATCGATCCTAAAATACTGGAGTCGGGCTCTCGTTCAGCGGCGCAAGAGCGACAGTACGAGTCTTTTGTCGAAATGGGTGTGCAGATTCTGCGTGAAACGCCGAATGTCGAGCCTAAAGTGATTGCGGTGGTCAAGACTCATTGTGAGCGGGTTAACGGCAGTGGCTTTCCACAACAGCTGACCGGCGACAAAATTCCCCTACTCGGCAAGATTGCCGGCATAGTGACCTTTTACGACGAAACCACTAACCCTCGAGGTGAAAAGTTCCCCTTGTCGCCCTCCAAGGCGGTAGCGAAGCTCTATGAGTGTCGTGACAGTGAATTCCAAGAAGAGCTGGTAGTTGAGTTTATACGCGCGATTGGGCTCTATCCCACAGGCACGTTGGTTGAACTCAATACCGGCGAAGTGGCGGTGGTGGTCGAGCAGAACTTCGAGCGACGTCTAAAGCCAAAAGTCATCATTGTCCTGGATGCGGTTAAAGATCCGCTGTCGACGCCCATCGAATTGGACCTAGCCGAAGACGATCGTCGCAAGCAGGCCTTGGTCGATACGGGCAAAAAGACGTTGGACGAAGTTGAAAAAATTGAAATTGCCCAAGATCTGGAACCGGGCAGTTTCGATATCGATATTGCCAAGATACGTGACGAGTATCTGTTTAAGGCTGAGAAAAAAGGTCTCTTGTCGTTCTTCAAGCGAGAAAAGTAAGTGTCAGATCGACCTGACACTTACACTAAGATAAACCGTACAGAAGTTTCCTAGTTTACCCCTCGGCTAAGAGGCCGTATCCGCTGAGTTGATCTCGCCCATTTGTTCGCCCATGCGTGTGGGCGTACCGGCCTGCAAGTGTTCGGACCAGTTGATAGCATCCTTCCCAAACAGCACAATCGCGGTAGATCCCAGCTTAAAGCGACCCATCTCGTCACCTAGGTTGAATTTGTGCATTTTACGAGAACCGTAGCGGATGGTTTTGATGGTGCGAGCTTCCGGCGTAATCTGCCCGGCCCAAACGGTTTCGATACTGGCGACAATCATCGCGCCCACCAGAATCAATGCCATGGGGCCTGCGTCCGTGTCGAAGGTGCAGACTACACGCTCGTTGCGAGCAAACAGTCTGGGGACATTATCAGCGGTGGTTTCGTTAACGGAAAACAAATCGCCGGGAACATGAGTCATGGTCTTCAAGGTGCCGCCTAACGGCATATGCACACGATGGTAATCCTTGGGCGATAAGTAGACGACCGCAAACTTTCCATCTTCAAAAGGTTTGGCGATACTCTCATCGCCACCCACCAGTTCCAACAAACTGTAATCTTGTCCTTTGGCTTGAAAAACTCGACCGTATTGGATGTCTCCTATTTGGCTGATGGCGCCGTCAGCGGGAAAAACAATGGCTCGCTCTTCATCACAAATGGGTCGAGCCCCGTCTTTAAGAGCGCGTGTAAAGAAGTCGTTAAAGCTAGCGTAGGCGCTGGGATCTGTTTCCAGCGCTTCGTTCATATTGATGCCGTATTGTTTAACGAACCAGCGTGTCATCGGGTTCTTAATCCAGCCAATCGACGTGTTGGCGAACCAGCCCGCAAGGCGTGATAAGCCATGTTGAGGCACCAAGTACTGGAAGGCGATAAACAGTTTGTCTTTCATGTGTGTCCTTGAAAATTGTGTGGAAAATCTTTTCGAGCGAGCGATTTAGGCAATTATTGCTCAACGGGGGTGTCTGGATGGTTGCCCCATTCCGACCAAGAGCCATGATAGCCCTTGACGTTGAAGCCCAGAATTTTTCCGAGCAGGTAGGTGAATCCAGAGCGATGATGACTCTGGCAATGAGTGACAATTTGTTGAGATTTATCAAAGCCCAGTGCGGTTAACTGCTCAAGTGCATCTTCGCGAATACGCAGGTCTCGATTGGGATCCATCATGCTGGTCCATTCGCAGTTGATGGCGCCGGGAATATGTCCGCCCTTTTTCGCGAGGACTTTTTCACCGCGATACTCCTCTGGGGATCGCGCGTCCCAGACGACAAAATTGTCATGGTCGAGTTGCGGCAAGATATCGTTCACTTCAATGACCACATCGCTATTGAGCGAAAGGTTTTGTGCGACTGGCGTGCGTTTTACAGACTCATTGGATTCAGGCAATCCCAATGCTCGCCAGGCTAGAATACCGCCATTAAGGTAGGAGTAGTTTGAGTGGCCAATGGCATCGAGTGTCCAGATTAAGCGCCCAGCCCAGCCGCCACCTTCATCGTCATAGACGACTACATGGGTCTCGGGAGTAAGACCGAGTTGCTCGAAAACCGTCTCTAATTGTTCGACCTCGGCAATTTTTCCCGGGGTCGGGGCTTGGCCTCGAAGGATAGCTTTTGGCGGGAGATAGACCGCACCGGGAAGGTGTCCGGAGAGATAGCTGTCTTCACTGCACATATCGACAATCAGTAGATTGGCTTGTCCTAATTGTGTGTGCAGCTCACTGGCTTCCAATAGCAGAGGTAGGCTCATCATATTTCCTAAACGTCGCGGGGCTCAATCGACCATTGTACTGGAAAGCAGGCTTATTGTGCGGCTTTCCTAGTTGTGGATGCCGCGCCTTTCGCTTGAGTGTATTTATGTTGTGAAAATTGTTTGATGGCGGCTGAGGTAGCGTTACACACGCGTTTGAACTGTTGGTATTGGTCGACGTTTAGATGACTATCAGCAACATAAATGAGGCCTACCGGAGATGTTTGTCGAAACAGAGACATGAGCGCGGTGGTGTTTTCTTCAAGGCGTTCGCTGAGTTCCGAGGGGCATTGGTTTCGAACCAGCTCTAGGTTGGACGCCGTGATGTTGATGCCCGCCGGCTGTTTGAACAGTTGCCCGATGACCCCTTGGCGAGTTGATGCGTCGAGGGGGATGTTGATTTTTTTTATTGGATCATCAGCGTCGAAGCCATGGCTGCAGTGACAGCGCAAGAATTGCTTGTTATGAATCACCAGAATCACAACCTGCTGCAAGCCCAAGCCTTCGACCAGTGTGCTAAGGGCGAATAGTAGTAGTTGGTTTAGATTTTGAAACTGCTGGCCGCGTTGGTGTAGCCGCGTTAAGTGTTCGTCGAGCAAGGTGTCGTTGCGAAACGGCGGCGGAGGCACTGGTTCCGGAGGCGGGGGTGTATATTGGGGACTGTCCGGATTGTGTCGCGCGTCAAGATGGGTCTGCGCCTTTGTTGAGCGACGACGATGTTGAACCGAACTGGGTAGTTCCAAAAAGTCTGGCATCTCTGCAAATGTTGGCGCTGACTTATCGGCACTGGGTTGGACGCCTTTCGTTGCGGTTGGCGAGGCGCCTGTGTTTTCGTTCAAGGAGATCTCAGCCACTTCCCCTTGGTTGTTCATCTGTGCGAGCTCGCGAAATGCGGCTAAGGTTTTATCCACATCTGGCTCGGAGTTTTTTGACGATTTGTGCACCGCCTGTTTATGCGCCGTCGGTGCGGCGGAAGAAGTGGATTCAAGGCTCAAGGCTTCAATACATCGTTCTGCACGCCAATGCTGAAGTAGACGATGAGCGGGGTGTGGCCAGCTGGAGCGAGGAATCTCCACACTGACTAAGGCCTGTCTTCCCGCGCACATGAGTTTGTCGACAGGTTTAAGCAGCTGTCGAGACAGTATCGTCAGGGTATCTGCACAGCGCTGAGAGTGTGCATCCATAGCCGCTTCATGGCACAGGGAATTGATTAGCCAAAGGCTGGCACTATGGGAGAAGAACTCGCGCTCTTTTGTGGGATTCTGCTGAACCCACTGCCGAAATTGATCTTCTAGGCAGGCATCTGCAGCTTCATTGAGGGTTTCCAGCGGCAGCTGCCAAGCCTGTTTTAGCAGGGACGGCAAAGGCAGTTGTTGGCTCAGCTGGGTGCCTAGAGCGTGTAGCTCTCGACCGAACAGTTGCTGCTCTATAGTGGGCATGTCGCCGGCGTGGCTGGGGTTCTGCGCTAACCCCTGATGAACACGCATGTGATCAGAACAGTGATGCCAAAGTGCCCATTCGTGATAGCGGGTCAGCAAGGTGGCGAACTCCCAGCGCTCTTGTTCCGAGCTGTCATAAATCTTTATCGTGCGAGCGAAGCGCTGGCTCATGTCGCTCTGAGTGAGGCATTCGAGATAACCGTCATTGGGCGTGATCATTTGTGGAGCGCTGCCCACGAGTTGTTCAGTATAGGGAAGTCCCAGTAGGCTGATGCCGTGGGCGAGGTGGTGAAGTTCATTGCCGCTGCGATTGAGTGTTTGATTAACACTCAACCAAATGTGCAGCTGCAGCACCGGATCTCGACGGCAGGCGCTGGCAATGCTCTCAGCTGTTGCATTGGGGCGATGCATGGCGCTGAGTACTCGCTCTTTAGTGCCGGGTAAAATCGGCAGCTGACGGTAATCTATCAGCTTATCCATTAAGTCTGATGGCGGCGGCGGGAGAGAGATTTTTGTGCGCGTCGATATAGCATTCATGTGGGTAAGAATAGCAGCTCAAGGGCTGCGCTGATGAGCTTAGGGGTTATCCAGTGTCGACAGTATGTAGCGGAAACTCGCCATTCTGACATCGCTGATAGCACCATCTTCTAGTGCTTTCCGTATGGCGCAGCCGGGCTCTGATTGATGCGCGCAGTCGCGGAACTTGCAGTAGCCGAGAAATGGTCGAAATTCCACGAAGCCTTCCAGCAAGCTGCCTTCGTCCATGTGCCAGAGCCCAAATTCACGAATGCCTGGCGAGTCGATCAGGTGGCCCCCGCTCGGGAAATGAAACAAGTGCGCCGTGGTGGTGGTGTGGGTGCCCTGCTGGCTGATTTCGGACAAGGGGCCAACTCGAATATTTTCATGGGGCAGTAACATATTAATGAGTGAAGACTTGCCCACTCCAGATTGCCCGACAAATACGCTGGTGTAGTCGGCCAGATAAGTAATTAGCTCGTTCAGACCTTGCTCGGTTTTGGTCGAAACGTTGAGCCATTCGTAGCCTAGAGCCTTATAGCGCTCTTGCATCTCGCGCAATCGCTGCTGGTTGTTCTCATCAATGCGGTCGATTTTGTTGAGCAGAATAATGGGCTGGATATCTAGGGTTTCCGCAGCCACCAAATAGCGATCAATCAAATTACCGTGGGGCTCGGGGTAGGGGGCAATAACAATGACAATGCGATCAATATTGGCCGCTACGGTTTTCATATCGCCATAGGGGTCTGGTCGGCTCAATTCGGAATGGCGCGGCAGCACGGCAACGATCACGCCTAGGTTGTCGTCTTTACCTTCGGTATCAGCGCTGCGCCAAACCACCTTGTCGCCGGTAACCAGTGAGCCGAGATTGGCGCGCATATGGCAGCGGCAAATTTGTCCTTGGCTGTCCCCTTCCAGTGCTTCTACCGCCACCTGCGTGCCGTAGTGAGCGATAACTAAACCGTGCTGCTCTGGCCCCAAATTGCCTTCCTGCAGTTGCTCCTGAGCTTTGTTGTCACGTTTTTCGGCTCTTGCGGCTCGTTCATCTTGAACCTTCTGAATGCGCCAAGCTTGGCGGCGCGTCAGTTTGCGTTTGCTCATACAGTTATTGCCAATAGGTTTCTGGGGTGGGGCGAGCTATAGTTCACATAACAGTGATCGGCGCCGGTTGGCAGCCTATAAACACAAGCATTGTAGTGGATTTAGAAATTATGAGTAGTGAAATGAATAAAGACGATAATTTAATCTGGATCGATCTAGAGATGACCGGGCTTGAGCCAGATCAAGATGTGATTATTGAGATCGCCACTGTCGTCACTGATTCCCAGTTGAATATTCTGGCTGAAGGGCCGGTCTACGCCATTCAGCAAAGCAAAGAAACCATGGATGGCATGGACGAGTGGAACACGAATCAGCACGGTAAATCGGGCCTGACCCAGAGAGTGCTCGACAGTCAGATCAGTGCCTCTCAGGCCGAGCAAGATACCATCGATTTTTTACGCAAGTGGGTGCCCGAAGGTAAATCGCCAATTTGCGGGAATTCTATCGGTCAAGATCGACGTTTTCTGGTGCGCTATATGCCCAAGCTTGAGGCCTATTTCCACTACCGCAATCTTGATGTCAGCACCTTAAAAGAGCTGGCGCGTCGCTGGCGCCCTGATGTATTGGCCGGGGTAAAAAAATCCGGAGCACATCTGGCCTTGGATGACATTATTGATTCTATTGAAGAGCTAAAACACTACCGCGCGGAATTTATCCGCCTGTCCTAAGTCGTTGTCGGAGTGGCACCTATTTCTCACTGAGTGTGTTGCTGCGCATCGTCTCTCTAGCCTTCTTGGCAGTTAGCCTTGATAATGCCGCTTCGATTTGGGGGGCGGTATGATCACATTATTCATTGTGTTTGCAGTTGTGGGTGTTGTCGCAGGCTTGATCGCCGGGCTGTTTGGTTTGGGCGGCGGTGTGGTGATGGTGCCAGCCATGATTTACACCTTTGGTGTATTGGCCTTTCCCGACGCTATTTTGACCCATCTGGCGGTCGGTACCTCATTGGCCTGCATTGTCGTCACCGCGATTATCGCCAGCTGGACCCACTGGCAAAAAAAGGCCATTGATACTCATCTGTTGTTGCCTCTCGTTCCCGGTGTTGTCGTTGGTGCGTGGCTCGGCGGCGTGGTTGCTGCTCGACTCGAAGGTATAGAGCTGCAGTATGCCTTCGCGGTTTTTTTGGTGTTCGTGGGGGTGACTATGCTGCGTAAAGTCGCTCAGGATCAGTCATCGCTGCCGGGTCAATGGGGGCTGGGCCTGTCGGCGTTAGCGATTGGCGGGTTTTCCTCCCTATTTGGCGTGGGTGGCGGTTCCATGACGGTGCCGTTCTTGCGCTATTGCGGAGTGGTGATGACCCGTGCGGTGGCAACCTCCGCAGCGTTGGGGTTACCGATTGCAGCTTCAGGCGCCGTTTCCTATGTGGTGCAGGGCTGGGGACATACTGAGTTACCTAGTGGTGCTTTAGGCTTTGTTTATTTGCCGGCGTTTATCGGCATGGTTATTTGCAGTGCGCCAGCCTCCCGTATTGGCGCAAAACTAGCCCATAAGTTGCCTGCAGAAAAGTTGCAACGAGCCTTTGCTGTGGTGTTACTGCTGATTGCAGCCGAGTTGTTGATTGGTGGTATGATGGCCGGCGCTAATTCATAGAGGCGGTCCTCGGCCGGTCTCTACCGCTGTGCTTCATGGACGTGAGTTGTCGCGCACCGACTTTCAATTGTTTAAGCAGGACCTATGCTGACCTATCCCGTTATTGATCCCGTCGCCCTTTCATTGGGCCCGTTCGAGTTATTTGGAAAATCTGTTGGCCCGCTGCAGGTACACTGGTATGGCATCATGTATCTATTGGGCTTTGCCGGTGCTTGGTGGTTGGCTATGCGTCGAGCCAAGAAAGATGCATCTCCTATTGCCGCCACCCAGGTTGAAGACCTGATTGTCTATGGTGCCTTGGGGGTGGTTCTGGGGGGGCGCTGCGGTTACGTGCTCTTCTATCATTTCGAGCGCTTTTTGAGTGATCCGGTTTGGCTATTGAGAGTCTGGGAAGGTGGTATGTCTTTTCATGGCGGTCTTATCGGCGTTGTTGTCGCCATGATCATCTACGCTCGCAAAGTGAATGTGCCTTTGTTTGCGCTCACCGATTTTGTCGCACCGCTGGTGCCATTAGGGTTGGGGTTTGGTCGCTTGGGTAATTTCATTGGTCAGGAGTTGTGGGGCAGAGCGACCGATGTGTCTTGGGGGATGGTGTTTCCCAAAGACCCTCAGGCCTTAGTTCGCCATCCGTCGCAGCTCTATCAGGCGGCTCTAGAGGGTTTGGTGTTGTTCTTAGTGTTACTGTGGTTCTCTTCAAAACCGCGTCCTCGCATGGCGGTGAGTGGTCTGTTCTTAGTGCTCTACGGGTGTTTCCGATTTGTGGTTGAATTTGTCCGCGAGCCCGATAATCATATCGGCTTTGATGTCCTAGGCTGGATGACTCGAGGACAACTACTCAGTGCCCCAATGATTGCTTTGGGCGTGGTACTGATGGTACTGGCTTACCGTCGTCAAGTGGCAGAAAAATAGAATAGGTAAATAGATGAAACAGTATCTGGCGTTGTGCCAACGAATTATCGATGAAGGGGTGTGGGTCGAGAATGAGCGCACCGGCAAGCGCTGCCTGACGGTGATCAATGCCGATATGGTGCACGATGTTGGCGGCAATCAGTTTCCATTGATTACGACTCGTAAGAGCTACTGGAAATCGGCCATCGCCGAGTTGCTGGGGTACTTGCGCGGTTATGATAACGCCGCGGACTTTCGGCAGTTAGGCACCAAAACCTGGGACGCCAATGCCAACGAAAATAGCGTCTGGCTGGCCAGTCCATTTCGCAAGGGCGACGACGACATGGGGCGCGTCTACGGTGTGCAGGGGCGACAGTGGAGCAAGCCCGAAGGCGGAGAAGTTGATCAATTTAAAAAGCTGATCCACAACCTCTCGAGTGGTTTGGATGATCGCGGCGAAATCTTATCTTTCTATAATCCGGGTGAGTTTCACATGGGCTGTCTGCGCCCGTGCATGCATACCCACAATTTCTCCTTGCTGGGCGGGGTATTGCATTTGACCTCCTATCAACGTTCTTGCGATGTGCCTTTGGGGCTGAATTTCAACCAAATTCAAGTCTTCACGCTGCTGAAACTGGTGGCGCAGATTACGGGGCACGAGCCGGGCATGGCCTACCACAAGATCGTCAATGCGCACATCTATGAGGATCAGCTGGAGTTGATGCGTGATGTTCAGCTTAAGCGAGAGCCTTTCGAGTCTCCTCAACTGAGCATCAATCCGGATATCAAAACGCTCGAGGATCTCGAGACCTGGGTCACTATGGATGACTTCGAGGTGAGCGGTTACGAGTTTCACGAGCCCATTGCCTACCCCTTTTCGGTGTGATTTAACTGTGTGCGCCAAAACTCGCGCCTTTACCAATCTTGATTGAGATGTCTCTATGAAACGCCCACCCATTGCCTTAATTGCCGCGCAAGCCGAAAACCGTGTGATCGGGCTCAACAATCAGATGCCGTGGCACCTACCGGAAGATCTTCAATATTTTAAAAGAGTGACATTGGGTAAGCCGGTGATCATGGGGCGGAAAACGTTTGAATCCATTGGGCGACCGCTGCCTGGACGCACCAATATTGTTGTTACCCGCCAGTCCCACTGGACTGCCGAGGGAGTTGAGGTGGCGGCAGATCTCGATCAAGCCTTTGCCATGGCGACGAGCCAGAAGCCGGAGGAGTTGATGGTCATCGGCGGCGCACAAATCTACGCTGAAACCTTGCCTTATGCTGCTCGCGTCTACCTGACTCAAATCCACGAATCCTTCGAGGGTGATGCTTGGTTTCCCGAGTTGGGGGCAGAGTGGGAGCAGGTAGCGTGTCAAAAAGGACACTCCGAAAAACAGAATTTGGGGTACTCCTTTCTCACTTTTGATCGTGTTACCGCTGGGTAACTTTACAGATTGGGTTTCGTTCGAACCCTAGATGTAAGCGCTCACTATCAAAAATATCCCTGTTAGTGGGCACTTATTTGGCGTGTTGTTACTCTTTACCCCGCAGGTAAAAATGTTGTTGTTACCTTTCTTGATACTAATTTACACAAATGCAGTTCGCGCCAGATTAACCATTGAATGTTTAGGGCTGCTGTTATTAAATGGCCAGCTTCAAATTACGGCCTAACGGCTGTAAATAATGAAAAAAGAGCGGTTATACCAACCGCAATAAGAGTTGATTGTACGTACCCACACTGGGGGATTTATGAAGAAGCAGCGATTAAAAGCCGTGGCTCTGTCCACTGTGCTTTCTGCTGGCGCACTGATTGGTAGTGTTGCTCACGCAGACCAAACGTTGAACTCCATTCTGCAAGTTGGTGAGCAGAAGACCAAACTGGCTCAGACTTCTCAGCAAAAGATCGACAAGATCGCTGATCAGACTGTTAGCCTGCTGAATGATTTCAAGGTCGTGAACAAGCAAATCGAAGGTTTGCGTGTTTACAACTCTCAATTGGAAAAGCAAATTGCCAACCAGTTGACTGTGATTTCTCAGTTGGAAGAGTCCATCGCAAACGTAACCGTTATGGAGCGTCAGATTCAGCCTCTGATTCTGAAGATGCTTGACGGCTTAGAGCAGTTCGTTGCTCTGGATGTGCCTTTCCACAAGCAAGAGCGTGAAGAGCGCTTGGAAATGCTGCGCAATAACCAAGAGCGTGCCGATATCTCTGTTGCAGAGAAATTCCGCCAGGTTCTGGAAGCGTACAAAATCGAATCTGAGTACGGTCGTAAGATCGATACTTACAAAGATACTTTGAATGTAGGCGGTCAAGAGCGTGAAGTGAATGTCTTCCGCGTTGGTCGTGTTGCTCTGATGTACCAAACCACTGACACCGAGTTGTCGGGTGCTTGGGATCAGCGTCAGCAAGCATGGGTTGAGCTGGATTCCGGCGAATACCGCAGCGCTATCCTCAAAGGTATTCGCATTGCTAAGAAGCAAGCGTCTATCGATGTTCTCAATTTGCCGATCTTGGCTCCGGAGGCGGCGCAATGAAAATGAATTTTGCTAAACGTTGCCTAGCTCTAGCAACAGCTGGTCTGTTGAACACTGGCGTTGTCATGGCTGAAGAGAAGGCTCAATCTCTCGATCAACTGCTGAACATGGTTAAGCAGAGCAAGGTCGCAGAGACTTCCGAGCATAAAAAACGCGAAGCGGATTTCCGTCGTCAGAAAGCCAATCAGCAGTCTTTGCTGAACAAGGCTAAGCAGACTAAGAAAGACGAAGAAGCGCGCTCTGCCCGCTTAGAAAAGAAATACGAGCAGCAAGAGCTGGACGTAGCCGCTAAGCGCAAGCAATTGCAAGAGCGTCTGGGTTCTCTGAAAGAGCTGTTTGGTCACCTGACTTCTACCGCAGGTGATTTGCGCACCAACTTGAGCACTTCTATTGTGTCTGCTCAAATCCCGGGTCGTGCAGCGTTCTTGGACACCTTGATCGAGAAGATGAACAGCGCAACTCAGTTGCCTACCATCGAAGAGATCGAGCGTCTGTGGTACGAAATTCAGCGCGAAACCATTGAAGGCGGTAAAACCGTTAAGTTCAGTGGTACCGTGATCAAGCCAAACGGCGAACAGTCTACTCAAGACGTTGTTCGTATCGGTAACTTCCAGTTGCTGTCCGATGGCATGTATCTGGAATTCTTGCAGCAAGGCGAGAAAATGGCTGAGTTGACTCGTCAACCTGCCGGTGGCCTACCCGCTGCTGCTTCTGCTTTGCAAGCGTCTACCGACGGCTTCACTCGTGTAGGTATTGACCCAACAGGTCCTTCTGGCGGTTCTTTCCTGTCTGCATTGATCAACAGCCCTTCTATTGTTGAGCGCTGGCATCAAGGCCAACTGGTTGGTTACATCATTACCGCCGTTGGTGCATTCGCTATGCTATTGGCTATCTGGCGCTTCATCGTGCTGGCCGGTATCAGCAGCAAGGTTAACGCTCAGTTGAAGTCTACTTCTGCCAACACCAACAACCCACTGGGTCGTGTGTTGAAAGTAGCTGAAGACAACAAAGGCTTGGACGGTGAGACTCTGGAACTGAAACTGGAAGAGGCAACTCTGAAAGAGCGTCCAGCGATCGAATCTGGTCTAAACCTACTGAAAATCATCTCCATGGTAGCCCCTCTCTTGGGTCTGCTGGGTACCGTAACCGGTATGATCATCACCTTCCAGGCGATTACGATCTTCGGTGCGGGTGATCCTAAAGCTATGGCTGGTGGTATCTCCGGTGCTCTAGTAACCACAGTTCTGGGTCTGGTTGTAGCCATCCCAACTGTACTGATGCACACCTTAGTTAACGGCCGTGCCAAGCGTGTTCTCCATATTCTGGAAGAGCAAACTGCTGGTATCATCGCCGAAAACGCTGAGAGTAAGTAGGAGATAGCGCATGTTGGCATTGATGGACGCACTTGCAGCCATTAAAGCCTTTGTGGCTCAGGGCGGTGATGTATTACTACTGATCGCTGCTCTGACCTTTGTCATGTGGACTCTGATTTTTGAACGTGTGTGGTATTTCCACGGTGCCTTGAAGAAAGATGTTCAAGGTGCATTGGATGCTTGGGAAGCACGTCCCGAGCGTAAATCCTGGAATGCCCACCAAGTGCGTTATGCATTGATTTCCCGTGTATCTGAAAAGGTTAATTCCAATTTAGATATGATTGCCACCTTAGTAGCGCTAGCACCTTTGCTAGGTCTGCTGGGTACGGTAACTGGGATGATCGAAGTATTTAACGTATTAGCTGTAACGGGCGGTGGAGATGCTAAATCCATGGCTGGCGGTGTCTCTAAAGCAACAATCCCGACAATGGCGGGTATGGTTGCGGCACTATCAGGCGTATTTGGTAACACCTACGTCACCCGTACTGCAGAGCGTGAAAATCAGCTGCTTGAAGACCACTTGACAATGGACCATTAAGGCTTAAACCAAAGCATTGACCGGTTATTAAGAGAGTTATCATGGGCAGAAGAAATAAGGCAGCTGAAGAAGAGCAGAATGCCATCGACTTAACGCCGATGCTCGACGTGGTTTTTATCATGTTGATCTTCTTCATTGTTACCGCCACCTTTATTAAGGAGGCCGGCATTGAGATCACTCGCCCTGAGGCGACGACCGCTTTGCTGAAGAAGAACGCCAACATTCTTATAGCTGTCAGCTCTAACAACGAAGTGTGGATTGACAAAGCCCGCATCGATATTCGCGCTGTCAAAGGCAGTATCGAACGTCTACATGCGGAGAATCCGAAAGGTGCTGTAGTCATCCAAGCGGACGATGAATCCAATATCGAAACCTTGACCAAAGTGGCGGAAGCCGCTCGCGAGGCAGGTGTATTGGACGTTTCTGTATCTACTGAGAAGAAATAGAGCGCTATGAATGTTGCAAGATTAGGATTGGCAGGGTTGCTGGCGGCAGCCACAACCTTCGGCCTGCTGTTTTTGATGCATGCATTGATTGAAGCAAACAATAAGCCTCCCGAAGAAGTGGAAGAGCGTAAGGTTGCTGATATTCACATGCCTGAACGTGCAATTGAAACGCAGTATGACACCGAGAAACCGGAGAAGCCGGAAGATCCGGAAGAGCCGCCACCCGATATGCCAGAGCCTGAGTTCGATCAACCTGATGTGAACCCAGATGCTCTGAATATGTCGGCACCACGAATCAATCCAAACCTGAATGTTAAAGGTGTGGGCGGATTTGGCTCCGATGGTGAGTACCTACCAATTGTGAAAGTTCAGCCGCAGTATCCACGCCGAGCTTTATCACGCGGTATCGAAGGTTACGTTATTGTTGAGTTCACTGTGACAACTAATGGTTCTGTTAAAGATCCTGTTGTTATTGAAGCGGTTCCACAAAATGTATTTAACCGTGCAGCTATGAAGGCCGCACTGAAGTTCAAATACAAGCCTCGCGTCATTGACGGCGAAGCGGTGGAAGTGCCAGGTGTTCGTAACAAGATTACCTTTGCTATTGCCAAATAAACAATGGGAAAGACTATGAAGATGACGGCTAAGGTTTCTAAGCTCGTCAGACAAACTCTGCTAGCGGCGCCAATAGCTTTGGCGCCTGCAGCATCGAGTGTTGTACTGCAGTCTTTAGGGTTGGATGTTCTGTCTTCGGGCAGTGTATTCGCTCAGGAAGACAAAGCTGAGAAGCCAAAATACAAGACGAAGAAATCATACTCATTGCGTCAATCCGTGTTTAAAGACTTCGCCAAGGTTCAAGAAATGACCGACGCGAACGATTGGGCGGGTGCTCTGGTTGTTCTGAAAGAACTTGATGCGAAGAAAAGCGTAAAGTACACCAGTTTTGAAAAAGCCAACCTGTGGAACTATTACGGTTGGGTTTATTATTCACTGGAAGACTACAAGAACGCGATTCGCTACTACGACAAGGTATTGAAAGAAGAACAGCTCAGCGATGCGCTGAAGCTGGGTACGCTTTACACCTTGGCGCAGTTGAAGTTTGTACAAGAAGACTATCGTGGTGCAATTGTTCTACTGAAAAAGTGGATGGAAATTCAGCCGATCGTTGGTGCTGATGCTTATGTGCTTCTGGCACAGGGCTACTACCAGCTGAACGAGATGAAAAATGCGCTGACCAACATCAACATTGCAGTTGAGCGTTACGAGAGCAAAGGTAAGATTCCGAAAGAAAACTGGTTTACTTTGCAGCGTGCAATTTACTTTGATCAAGGTAACAACAAAAAAGTTATCGAGATCTTGCACAAGCTAGTACGCCACTACCCGAAAGCCACCTACTGGAAGCAATTGTCCGGTATGTACGGCGCTGAAGGTCAGGAAAGAAATCAGCTTCATTCTCTCGAAACCGTTTACCTAATGGGTGAGCTGAAGAAAGAAAAAGAGCTGATGAACTTGGCTTACCTGTTTATGGGTGAAGATGTTCCATACAAAGCTGCTCGCGTGATTGATAAAGGCATGAAAGCCGGCATCATCGAAGAGACTTCTAAGAACTTGGAAGTGTTAGCGACTGCATGGCGTCTGGCTCAGAACGTGAAAAAGTCTATTCCAGAAATGGAAAAGGCAGCCAAGAAGTCTGACAAAGGCGATTTGTACGCACGTTTGGCGGGTATCTATCTCGACAACGATCAGCATAAGAAAGCACTCGATGCCGGCGCCAAGGCGCTTAAGCGTGGCGGTGTAAAGCGTGCTGATCAGTTGCAGATTGTATTGGGTATGGCTAACGCTAACCTGAAAAACTACAAGTCTGCCATTAAGGCGTTTGAGACGGCGGCGAAAGACAAGCGCTCTCGCAAGTTTGCAGTTCAGTGGATTGAATTCGCTAAGAACGAGCTGAAACGCGAAGAGTCTCTCAAGCTCTAATAGCTGAAAAGTTATTGATTAAACGCCCAGTTCTGCAATCCAGATCTGGGCGTTTTTGATGTGGCCCACAAGGCCGCATCATCACTCTCCTCTTGTTAGTTATCTATTTTATTTCGTTGGCTTTTTCTTCTAGGCCGACAATATTGAGCAGTTTTATCTTCCGATAGCTGACTTCTAGCAAACCCTCCGTTTGCCATCTCTTGAGCGCTTTATTAACGTGTTGTCGACTAACCCCTAGCGTTGATGCGAGCTCATCTTGTGAAGTTGTAATGACGTGAGCCGAATCTTTGTCAGGATCTTGTTGTTGATATTGGGAGGCGAGTATCAAGCGCTTGGCTAGCTGTTGCGAGAGGCCCAAGCTATTTCTGTCTTGATGCATGTCGCTCAGTGTTCGTAGGCGCTGGGTAACAAATTGCAGCATGCCGGCATTGAGTTGAGGGTAGGTCTTTGATAACTCAAGGTATTGCTGACTTCTAAGCACCGCCAGTGTGCAATCGCTAGCGGCGATGGCAATGTTTTGTCTGGGTTGGTTGTCGATAAAGCTTAATTCACCGAAGGTTCCGCCCCGTGGCAAGGCAATGATAGCGAGATCTTTTCCTGTTTCTGTGGCGTTGGTGAGTTTAATACTGCCGTCTATAACGGTGTAGATTTCGTGAGTTTGAGAATGCAGACCGTAAATCGTCTCACCTCGTTTGTAATCACGTAGCTCCATTTCGGCGACGACCAAAGATTGTAAGTCTTTGGGTAAATAGGAGACCCATTGTTGAGTGGCATCAAAGGGATAGCGATTGACGACGGCGAGCATAAGGCAAACTATTTCAGTGAGGGTGAGCGTCTATCTTCTCAGACTTTGGAGTCTCAACCCAACCCCTAAGTGTTTTTGAACTCACTCCTGAGATCAGTGCGGCGGACACAAAAAAGGGCTCGTTAGAGCCCTTGTTATTAGCCGTGAACTTGCGGGCTAGTCTTCAAGCATGCTGAGGTCGCGAACAGCTCCTTTATCAGCACTGGTCGCCAGCAGGGCGTAGGCTTTAAGCGCGGCACTCACTTTACGCGGACGCTGCTGCTTAGGTTTCCAGCCGAGCTTGTCTTGCTCCGCTCTTCGCTCGGCCAATTCTTCGTCGCTGAGGAGCACATCAATGGTGCGATTAGGAATGTCGATCTTAATTCGGTCGCCATTGCGGACTAGGCCAATCGCGCCACCTGCAGCGGCTTCCGGAGAAACGTGGCCAATGGACAGGCCAGAAGTACCGCCGGAAAAACGCCCGTCGGTCAACAGTGCGCACTCTTTACCTAAGCCTTTGGATTTAATGTAAGAGGTCGGGTAGAGCATCTCTTGCATACCTGGGCCGCCGCGGGGGCCTTCATAGCGAACGATGACGATATCGCCGGCTTTGACTTTGTCGTCGAGAATGTCTTGCACCGCTTCATCTTGAGATTCAGTCACATAAGCGCTGCCCTCAAATACAAGAATCGAGTCATCTACGCCAGCGGTCTTCACGACGCAGCCATCGAGTGCGATGTTACCGCGTAATACTGCCAGACCACCTTCAAGGCTAAAAGCGTTTTCAATCGATCGGATACAGCCATTTTGACGATCCGCATCCAGCGACGGCCAGCGAGTGCTCTGGCTAAAGGCGACTTGGGTCGGGATACCGGCGGGTCCGGCTTTGTAGAACTGCATGACCTCTGGCGTGGGTTTACGCATGATGTCCCATTGATCCAGCGCATCTTTCATAGTGGCTGAATGCACGGTGGGTAGGTCGGTGTGCAGCAATCCGGCGCGATCCAATTCCCCCAAAATGGCCATGATACCGCCCGCCCGGTGAACATCCTCAATGTGATACTCGGGTGTGTTGGGGGCAACTTTACACAGCTGCGGAATTTTCTTAGAAAGACGATCAATGTCCGCCATGGTGAAATCCACTTCTGCTTCTTGGGCAATGGCGAGCAGATGCAAAATGGTGTTGGTGGAACCGCCCATGGCAATATCCAGCGCTACGCAGTTTTCGAAGGCCTCAAAGCTGCCGATAGAGCGCGGCAGTACCGAGTAATCGTCTTGCTCATAATGGCGTTTGGCCATATCGACAATCGTGCGGCCTGCTTCTAGGAACAAACCTTCGCGGTCGGCGTGGGTGGCGACCACTGTGCCGTTGCCGGGAAGCGCCAGTCCCAGAGCTTCTGCAAGGCAGTTCATGGAGTTGGCGGTAAACATGCCGGAACAGGATCCACAGGTGGGGCAAGCGCTGCGCTCGATCTCAGCTACTTCCTCGTCGGATACCTTGTCGTCAACGGCCACAACCATGGCATCGACCAAGTCGAGCTTGTGCTCGGACAGTTTGGTTTTACCGGCTTCCATGGGGCCGCCCGTGACAAAAATCACCGGGACGTTGAGGCGCATTGACGCCATCAACATTCCGGGGGTGATCTTGTCGCAGTTGGAAATGCAGACAATGGCATCGGCACAATGAGCATTCACCATGTATTCCACAGAGTCAGCAATAATATCTCGCGAAGGTAAGCTGTAGAGCATGCCGTCATGGCCCATGGCGATACCGTCGTCGACCGCAATGGTATTGAACTCTTTGGCAACACCACCGGCTTTCTCGATTTCCCTGGCGACCAGTTGACCCATGTCTTTTAAATGCACATGGCCTGGTACGAATTGGGTGAAGGAGTTAGCCACGGCAATAATGGGTTTATGAAAGTCGTCATCTTTCATGCCAGTGGCACGCCATAATGCACGGGCGCCGGCCATGTTGCGGCCTGCGGTTGAGGTCTTGGAACGATAAACGGGCATGGTGATATCTCTCTGCCAAACATACAGTAATCGGTACACCGTGTGATCTCATTCAGCGCGGCTGTGAAATCATAAGCTGTGAGCTTACGGGTGCTTCCTAGGGGTGGGCGAATTCTAACAGATTTTTGCCTCGGGGTTAGCAAGTGCGGCTGTTAGGATTTATTTTGATGCTGTGCTCGATATCGTGCGGGACTAGTACCCTGCCAGCGTTTAAACGCTCTTCGAAAATTAGCGGAATCTTGGTAGCCCAGCTCGGCGGCGATGGTTTCGACACTCAATTGAGTGTCGACTAGAAAGTGGTGGCTCCACTCCATCTGTACCCTCTGTTGAAGCTCTCGAAAACGCCGCCCTTCAAAACTCAGATGGCGCAGAAAGCTTCGCTCAGACAGCGCCATTAACCGTGCCGTTTGTTGAACACCGGGAAGCGGAGGCGTGTGAGAGCGCAAAATTTGGAGTACTTGATGGCTGTGGAGCTGTTTCTGACGGCTATTGAACTCTCGCATCAAGGATTGTGCGCGAGCTTGTCCCTGCTGCCAGAGAGTTTCATCGTAGAAGGGAGAGGGTGTATTCAACAGATGTCGGGGTACGTCTATACCGGAGGCGTTGGCATTGAACTCCACGGCAGAGTGATAGTGTTGTGAATAACTCTCGCGATAGCTGGGCGGAGCGAAAGCAAAGTAATAGCGGCCTTCGCTGAAGGGCCGACCCAATATGCGTTCGATGGCATTTTGTAGGCTCAACAGCATCACTTCGTGTTGCGTGCGGCGAGTTTCTTCTAGGCGTTTGTCTTCGCTGGCGCGCAGGCGCAAGTAGCGCGTGCCCACTTCGACATGGACTGCCATATAGTCTGCCTGCAGTCGGCTGAAATGATGAATACTGTTCAATGCATCTCTTAGCGTGGGTGCGTACAAGCCTGCCAGCCCCGCTGGTCCAGTGGGGAACAATTGACCGTGCCGCCCGAACCGCAAACCTAGAGCCGGATCGTCGCTATGGTTGAGAGCATTGATCAGAAACTGATTGAACTGACTTAACGACAGAGTCGGCTTAGTGAGGATGTCGTCGGGCTGTAAACCTACGTCTTGTAGCAGCTCTTGCCATGGCGTCTTGCTCTGTGTGAGTTCACGAGCAATTAGTCGAGCAAAAAAAGTCGATAAAGTAGGCATGAATCTAAAACTTGGCAGTTAATGACCGGGGGCTGGCAAGCATATCACTGGGCGTATCGATCTGTCCGATCGACAATAGCAAGCATCAATGAGTCCACCCCCCTTTACCGAATTTAAGAGAGAGCTTCATGATTGAGACTAGTGAAATAAAACCCATCGACGCCGATGGTCAATGCGTCGATCTGCCGCAACCCCCCTCCGCGGTTGCAGGCGATTCATCCGCTATGAGGGCGGCCAAGGTGGTGAAGGAGAAAGGCAATACTCCGCTGAAAAAGATTCCTGATGACTACCTAGGTTCATTTGACGCCAGATGGCTAATTCTTGCCGAGGGGCCTGATGCTGGGAAAAAGTTGTTTTTCTATGATCAGGTCATTGGTGAAGGGGAGCCTGAGGAGACATTGCTGTTGGTGCATGGCAACCCTGAATGCTCCTATACCTATCGGCAAACCGTAGATGCCGTAGCGCGGAAAACCAAACGTGCCTGTCGTGTGGTTGCTATGGACCATATTGGTTTTGGCCTGTCGGATCAGGCGAGTTTTGAAATGGTGGATATGCACCATGCTAATAACCTTAAGCAGCTAATCTTGCATTTGGATTTAACTCGCGTGACCTTGGTGATCCATGATTGGGGTGGCGCCATTGGTATTGGCGCAACGATTGATACGCCAGAGCGTGTAGATAATTTAGTCCTTATGAACACCACTGTGTTTCCAATGCCATTACGGGGTTGGAACTTTAGAAATTTTCCCTTCTCGGGAAAGCTCTCATGGAACAGCTTGGGTTATTTAATGCCTTGGCGTTGGTGGCGAGCGGTACCACCCACTGTCATGTACTCTGGTGTCGGGCGCTGGGGGTTAATGGCGCGTGCGCTTTCGGTTTGTCTGCGTTCTATGTTAGGGCGCCTTAGCAGCTCAGAACAGCTCTATTGGGATATGTTTAAGAGCAAAACCAACGCGCTCAGTTCAATGCGTAACGTTAAGCAAACTAAGGTATGGGGGCATGGCTACTGTTATTTTGATGCCGCTTTGGGTTGGCAAGATAATCGGGATTTTTACCACAATGTGCAGGAGAAATTGGGGGCTTGTTGGGGGGTTGAAGGGCGCAATATTGGGGTAAGGGCTTTTTGGGGGACATGGGATCCCACCGCCCAGCCGTCAGTCAGGGGGCAATGGTTACAAGTATTACCCCAGATGGAAGGCAATATTTGCCTTTACCCGCAGCGCGGTCACTTTGTGGAAGAATCTGAATATGAAGCCATCGCTGATGGAATCATTGATGTAATGAAATTGGCCTGATCGTTTGGATGACACATTTCATCAGCAGTTCGTCACTGTGTTGAGTCAGTGGTCTGAGTATTCGCTGGAAGATAAAGGCCGCGGTAGTAACTGAGATCATTGTTGAGGAGAAAATCATCGATTACACCCTGAGTATTGAGTGCGCGTAGCGTGTTGTAAAATGTGTTGCTCAATAGACGAGCATTGTCTGCACCGTACTGCCGATTTGAAAAACACAAAAATGACTCCAGAGCGCCGAGCTCTAATAGCGGCTGCAGTGAAATGTCCAATTGCCGAGACCAGCTCTGAGCAATGGCGATATCGGCGAAAACCGTATCGATTCGACCGCTTTTTAGCATTTTAAAGAGTGTCTGCATATTGTTGTTAGGCAGAAAGTTGGGTTGATCCACCAAAGGGTTAACGTCCTTGCCAAGGGAGCGCATGTAGCCGACAGAGAACTCCTGTAATGATTCGAGATCGAGTTGATCGGGTATCTCAGGGTTGTCTCGGAGCTTGTAAATTGAAAGGGGCAAACGCAGGTAGGGGTGTTGATGACAGCTAAAATTGGGCGAGTCAGGAACCAGCCATTGTTCGTTGTAACGCAAGATAATGCCGGCACCGATGGTTCCCTGATTGAGTGCTCTTACAACTCTGGGATAGCTGTAATAATGAGCCTGAGGGCTGAAATTCATGCGCCGCAGCGCAATGTGACTAATTTCGGTTTCGAGTGACGGCGTCGAGTGGGTTGTCGGCGTACCGGCGATCTGAGTGGCTACCGTGCGCTGGATCTGACCGACATCAATGTGTTCGGAGTGATTTGCTTTCAGTGGATCCTTGGCTGAGGCGACAGCGTGAGTGAGGATGCACAGGCAAAACAGCCACCCTCTGCACTTCGCTCCGAAGAAGTTTTTTAAAAGGTGGCATACCTGGTGAAAGCTCAAAACACTGACCCTGAATCAAGCCAGTGTTTTTACAAAGATCTTGGAGTTGCGCTGAAAGTTGTACAGATTCTTTTTCTCTGCAGGTAGGCGCTCGAGTGAAGCTGCCACAAACCCTCTCTCGATAAACCAGTGTGCAGTTTGTGTGGTCAGTACAAAAATCTCGCGTAGGTTTTGCCGTCTGGCTTCGCTCTCGATGGCTTCCAGCACTAGGCCTGCCCGCCCACCTTTTTGATAGTTGGGATGAGTCGCCACGCAGGCGAGCTCGGCACTACCGTCCGCAGCGGGATAGAGCGCTGCGCAAGCGAGTATAGCGCCATCCTTTTCCAAAATTGTGAATTGGTTGATTTCTGCCTCTAACAATTCACGCGAGCGACGCACCAATGCACCTTGTTGCTCAAGAGGTTCAATCAGCTCGAGCAGGCCGCCGACATCATCGATGGTGGCTTGACGCACGTATTCGTAGTGATCGGTGTGCACTAGGGTGCCAGATCCGTCGCGAGTAAAGAGCTCTTGCAGCAGGGCACCATCCTGTCGATAGCTGATGATTTGTGCCCTCGGTATACCGTTTTGGCAGGCTTGGTAACAGGCCTGCAGCGACTGAGATTTCTCATGGTCGTTTTTCAAACGCTGCAATTGTTCCCCGCACTCGCTCATGCTCAACTGGCGCAACAATTCGCCGTCGCGATTGAAAAAGCCGGTTTCCGAACTAAAGGCAATCAGTTTATCGGCTTGCAGTGCTTTGGCGACTTCGGTCGCGACTTCTGCAAAACAGAGATTGAAAATTTCCCCGGTGGGTGAATATCCCAGCGGCGAGACGACAACGATGGCCTGACCATCCAAGGCTTGATGTAGGCTCTGATTATCCACACGACGAACTTTTCCCGTGTGCTGCAGATCGACACCGTTTATCACTCCCATCGGCTTGGCGGTGACAAAATTACCCCCAGACACGCGAATGTGTGCTCCGTGCATGGGCGAGTTGGGTAGGCCTGTAGACAATGCCGCCTCAATAGAGAATCGCACTTCGCCGATAGCCTGCGAGACCCCAGCGACTTCATCGGCATCAGTCACTCGCCACTGCTGAAAAAAGCGCGATTGATGCTTGTCGAGTTGCAGTCGTGCATCGATTTGTGGTCGCGCACCATGGACTAAAACCAAGCGCACCCCAAGACTGTTCAGGGTGGCGATATCGTGAATGATATTGGCAAAGTTATCGTCCATCATCGCGGCACCTGGCAGCATGACGACAAAGGTCTTGCCACGGTGTGCATTGATATAGGGCGAGGATTGCCTAAACCAGTTAACGTAGTCTTGGTTGTTGCTCAAAATCAGTCCCTTGTGAAGATGATGAGTTCATCAAAAAATGGCCGATGACCTTGCGCTGGGTCTGTGTAACCTGGTCATTGCTGGGCTAGCGCAATGATAGCTGATTTTGGACTTAGGGCGAAGTGGCGACTTTTTAGTGTTCAGTAGGTAGCGTCAGCGATCTCGGCGGGCTGTTTTTCTTGGTTGAGTCTGTGGAGAAGTTGCCGGCTTGGCATCGGACGCGCTAACAGATAGCCCTGTAGATAATCCACCTGCATCGATTGCAAAAGCTGCCACTGTGTTTTAGTTTCTACGCCCTCGGCGATCACGCGCTTGCCAAGATTGTGACAAAGCGAGGCTATGCTATGGACTATTTGGCGGTCTGTGGCATTGGCTTCTAGATCTGCAATAAAGCTGCGGTCGATTTTTATGACGTCCATAGGCAGGCTGCGCAGATAGCTCAGGGATGAATAGCCTGTGCCAAAGTCGTCCAAGGAGACTGAAATACCCAGCGCTCGCAATCGATTGATTTGTTGAGAAGCCGCGGTTAGGTTTTCCATCCACAGACTCTCAGTAACTTCAATCTCCAAGGCGTGAGGCTCGACTTCATGTTGCCGCAGTTTTCTTTCGACAAATCCGTAGAGCTTATCGTCCAGTAGCTGCACGCTGGCGAGATTGAGAGCCAGAGTCACGTGGCCATGGCCCTGTTCCTGCAGGTGTTTGGCAAACTGAATGCAGGACTCCAGCACCCAATAGCCAACTTCTCGCATCAAATGGCTGCGCTCTAATACGCCAATAAAACTGCCTGCGGAAAGTAGCCCTTTGGTGGGATGCTGCCAGCGAAACAAGGCTTCACCGGCTTCAATCTTTGTTCCCTCAAGGTTAAAGATTGGTTGAAAGTAGAGCTCGAACTCTTGTCTTTCCAGTGCGTCTCGCAGTTCTTGCTCTAGATTGACGGCGGAATCCAACTCTTCCTGCATGTCGGAAGTGTGGGTCCGAAATGTGCCTCGGCCTGCTTGTTTGGCGGCGTACATGGCGAGATCGGCCTCTTTGAGCGCGGAGTCGGCACAGGCATTCGGATCGGACACCATGGTGGCGCCAATACTGGTTTGCACGTGCCAACTGGATTTACCCAATTCAAAGGGTGTATCGAAGCATTGAAAAACCTGCTCAATGGTCGACAGTAATTGTTTTCTGGTATTGATGTTGGTGAGCAGAATCGTAAATTCGTCACCGCCATTGCGGGCAACGCAGTCGGTTTTTCTCAAGGCTTGCGTGAGTCGTTGGCCCACCGCAATTAACAACTGGTCACCGGCCTGATGGCCTAAGGTATCATTGAGATTCTTAAAGCGATCGAGGTCCAAAAACAATACGGCAATGCAGCTTCCACTGCGTTCAATGGCTAAGATTTCACGACGCAGATTGGCCAAAAATAGCGAGCGGTTAGCGAGCTTGGTTAACGGGTCGGTCAGTGCCATCTGCTGCATTTCGTTGGCTCTGCGCTGCAATTCCGATTGCATCTCTTCCAGTTGATAGGAGAGCTCAACACTGGTTTGCTGCAGCCGATCCACTTCATCAAATACGCTGGCTGTGCCTCGCTCGCAACTTTGGCGAAAACTCTGATATTGCTGGCGAGCCAATAGCGGCAGGTTGGTTGCTAGTGCACTGATACGTTGTAAGGGGGGGCGCAATGACAGCCAAGCAAGAAGGATAGCGGCAGCGATAAGCAACAGCATCAACAGTATGTTGCGTCGCAGGTAGCGCTGTGTGATCAGTACTTGGGCGCTGACATTATCGACCAACAACAGGTGCGCGCGTAGGTCCCCGTCGATGGAGTCGATGGGAATACTGCGCACCCAAAAGTGATCGTCGCCGATAGCAATCTCCATGCCTTTCGTGATTTTTTCCAACGACGCGGATGATTCCAGTTGTTGATAGAATGCTTGGTCTGTCCAGCCAATGCTGTTGCCCAATACTGGCAGCGACCAAAGACGTTTGCGCTGCGGATCGCGGCTGGGGTTGGCCCCTAGAAGCACTAAATCGATGTTGTGAATACTGGCTAAGTCTTTAACGATGACAGAGAGATCAATAACCGCAATGAGGCTCATTTCTATGGAACCCTGAGCGAGTAGCACAGGAATGGTGACAGCCAGCGCGCAGCGACGCGCACAGGCAATGGTGTGCAGGGGTTGGTCTAAAGTGTTGGTGAGCCCAAGCCAGTCGGACATTTGTTCGTTGACAATAACACCGCGATTAAAAAGCAGGCTGTGCTCTTGGTCGAACACGGCGATACCATCAAAACCAAAGGCAAGCTGAGTGTCGAGCCAGTTTTCGTCCATGACTTTCAGTAAGCCTTGTTGCGGATCTTGATGAGCTTGTGTGCTTTGCCGCAGCAGTTCGAGGTAGGGGCCAATCTGTGCCAGTTTGTTTTTCTGTTGCTCAATCAGCTGCGAGAGATTGTTACGATGAGACTGACTCTCCGCGAGATGTTTAAGCTGAGAGGACTCCTCCTCCTGACGAAAAGAAAAGTAACCTTGGGTGATGCTGAGCATCATCATCAACAACATCAGCGCAGGGAAAATTCGCCAGCGCAGACTGAGAAATTGTGACGCTGTCGGATCTGAAGTTTGTCGAAGTTTTTTCCAGAGCCGTGGGGGGAGGAGAGCCATTAGAAGCGGTAGGAGGCCTGTACGGCGAAAATCGATCAGTATTTTTCATTGACTGTGTCTTCGCAGAATTCCAGCAATGTCGGTACCCACGCCAATCCTTCGCCTGCCGTTGCCTCCGCACGAACTAGCCATTGTTTGTTCGGTTGCCACTCAATTCCGGCTGTCCAAGCTTTGCCGTAGGCGGAATAGTTGGGTTGTGCGGTGAGCGTACTGGTCCCAGGAGGGTTGACGAGTTCGGCAAGTTCGGCAGCCTGACGAGTGAGCTCGGCGTAATCGTCGCCACTTTTGTCGTTCCTGTCGAAGTATTGTACTTCGTAGCGGCCGGTCAACGTCCAGTGTGAGTTTAACCGGTAGCGCGCTTGCAGGCTGTAGCTGAGCGATTCATTATCTTTGCTATCGGGTAAAAACGGCTGTGCGTAAGGATTGTTGCCCAGCTCCACAGGAAAGTGACCCTCATCTTCGATGTCACTAAGTGCCAGCTCAGCGGTCAGCTCCCATTGCTCTCCTTGGTACTGGAGCGAGAAAAGATTCATGGAGAAATCCAACATGCCGGAGGTAATACTGGCATCGCTGTCAGCGTCAAAATCAAACGAGGCCTCCACCCAGCTCCAGCCCAATAGCCAGTTGTTTCCCAATTGGTAGGTTAGTGCGATATTGGTCGCGGGCTCCGTGGACATGTCACCGCGGGCGTTTTCCCCCCAGTAGTTTTCGGCAACTTTATCGCTGGCATCGGGGTGGCCGTAACCAAGGTTCAGCTGCAAGTTAGAGTTCGAGAAGTACCACTGCTGGTAGAGGTAAATTCCGTCGGCTGTGAGATAGGCGTCACGGAGGATTTCAGGGTATATCGATTGTGGCAAGAATATTCCGGGGCGAGTCCAGGCCATGTCTCTGGATTCGTTGTAGAGACCGATTTTAGGTTTGATCCTGCCCAGTTGCACGCCGGCACTATAGTTTGATGCTTTGGTCGGTAGGTTGTAATCCAACAGCAGGTGATCGATGCGCAAACCTTCCTCTTGATGGCTGCCAGCGTGGCGATACAGAGTTTGCATGGAGAAGCGGATGCGTTGGTCAGTTTGCAAAGCAATACGAACAGCGGCCTCCGTCAAATCAGCGCTAAAGTCACTGTCTTTGTCAAACAGGGTAGTGTTGTGGCTGGCCACGAAGCCTTGCGAGATAAATCCCTGAGTGGAAACCGTGGTCTCGCCATAACAATTGCCTAGGGCGCAGAGCAGCCAAAGGGGCACGGAATTAGTGGAGATGGACATGGCCAACCTCCTCGGTAGAGGTGTTGCTGTTGATGTAGCCAATAGCGCCCTTGTGGGATTTGACGGCTTCAATCATGGCGGCTTCGGAATCCACTTCGATAGGCTCAATGGCGGTACCGGAAAAAGCGAGTCGATCCCAGCAACGTTGGAGTTGATAGGGATAAAAGCCCAATTGTTGTCGCGTAAAACGTTTATGTAATGGGTGGTTTGCCGGCAATGTAATCAAACGAATAGGGGTGCCATCATCCCAGTATTGTTGTCTCAAGGTGTAAATCGCTTTTAAGGTTTGGCGATTTGCAACCGCAACCACTTGGTGGCGGTGGTGAATGATGATTTGTTCGCTGTTGTTATGGGACATTGTGTCGCCAGTGGCGGCGGTACTGATAAACACTCCCATCCCTGTGATCAGGGCTAAACAGATTTGATGCGCAGCTCGCAAACCAGACACTCCTGTAAAGTATTCGCGTTCGATCAGTTGGATGTGGTGGGCGTTAGCCCGCAGGGTTCTAGCCGACATGGGTAATCGAATTCGAGTTAGGAGTGGGTCTTAAGTTGGCGCATATATTCTCATTCTGGCGTAGTTTTATCCAGACAGGCAGGCTGGGGTTGGCTAGATTGAATTGTTATGTGGCGAATCTAGGATGAGTGTCAAAGGTATAAGTCACTAATGACAGGTTGTACAGCTTGGGCAGGTTGTTTTTTGCTGAGGCGTGAAGTGTTAAATAAGTAGAATTAT
>CERE01022474.1_pt1 | contig 35595 bp, 33 predicted proteins | sample 530911 | NCBI WGS metagenome assembly CERE01 (sample SAMEA2621092, study PRJEB7988) | marine metagenome | biome: marine biome (ENVO:00000447); feature: mesopelagic zone (ENVO:00000213); material: "saline water (ENVO:00002010), including plankton (ENVO:xxxxxxxx)" | depth 800 m
TTTTAGCATCATGCTACAAATGTAGCACTGAATAGCCATAGGTCAAAGTTTTGTCTGCGATATTTAATCGCTTCGGGGCCTCGACGCGTACACACACTGGCTATAAGCCAATATCTGCGACCACTTGGCTGGAGAAAATCTATGCCTATATCTATACGGCAACTGAGAGAGCTTGAGGACATAGATACCATCACCATTCACTCGCTGGATCCAGTGCTCTACCAAGCAACGGTGACATTGGATGGACAGGAGATCTTAATTTCCAACAACCAAGGCCAGCCGCTGCGATCGTTTAATCTGCTTGAAATGCAGGCCCTGTTTGAGGACCTGCCACTCAAACATCTATGGCTACGACATCAAAGCGCCTACGATGAAATGGTGGGTCAGCCAGTACGCACCGGCTCTAATGATTTAAAATTGGCACTAGAAAAACCTTCTAGCACTACTCGTTTGGCCCACAATGGATTGGCCAACAGGCTAGGAATTCAGTAGCGAGGATGGGCGACGGCCAAAACCCTATCTGCTTTTCTCTTGCCCTTTGGACGCTTATTGGCACGAGACTTAGGTTTACTTTAGCGCTCAAAAAAAGGCACCGAGACTTTTCGGCTGCGTTTACGCCCGAACCCGCTCCTGTATTGCCAGACTGGCGCCCACACCATCTATATCAAAATATTTTGATATAGATGGAATCCCCTGCTAGACTGCCTCGCATGTCTCAGTTGCTATCCCGCGTTGCAGAAACGCCTTTAACCCAAGAACTGGCCGCCACCTTGAAGGCTGCCGGGGATCCCCTGCGACTGGAGATTTTGCGCCTGTTGGCTAGAGACTCCTTCGGAGTGATGGAATTGAGCCGTATTTTTGCCATCAAACAATCGAGTATGAGCCATCACCTTAAGGTCATGGCCACTGCGGGTTTAGTGGCAACTCGTCGCGAAGGCAACTCCATCTTCTATCGCCGACAACTGCCGGCAGCGGATGACCCGCTCTATGCGTTGCAAAACAGCCTCTGTATCGCGCTGGATACCCAGCCGTTGCCACAAGAGGTGCAAGTCAGGCTCAGTGACATCCAGCGGGAGAGAGCCAGTGCGTCACAGGCGTTTTTCGCTGACAACGCCACCAAGTTTCGCCAGCAGCAAGAGTTGATCGCCAGCTTTTCGGCCTACGCCGATGGTGTTGCCGAAATGCTCAAGCAAACCACTTTCGCAGAGCGCATAAAGGCATTGGAAGTCGGCCCGGGTGAAGGGGAATTTCTCGCGACCTTGAGCCAACAGTTCAAGCAAGTGATCGCCTTGGACAATTCAAAATCCATGCTCAATAAAGCCCGCCGTACGGCACAAACTGAGCAACTGGATAATATTGAGTTCATTCACGGGGATACCACTTACGCGGTAGAGCAAGGCTGTCAGGTAGACTGCGCGGTTATCAATATGGTGCTGCACCACGTGCCTTCCCCGGCACAGATTTTTGATGACGTCAGTCATCTACTCAAAAGCGGGGGCTGTTTGTTGGTCGCCGACTTGTGCCACCACGATCAACAGTGGGCCAAAGAAGCCTGCGGTGATGTTTGGTTGGGTTTCGAACCAGACGATTTTAGCCATTGGGCCCAACAAGCTGGGCTGCAAACCGGACAAAGCCAATACATTGCCCTGCGCAATGGTTTTCAAATTCAAGTACGACAGTTTTTTAAGCCCCACAAGGGCTGATTTCTATAGGAGCATGCAACACATGTCAGAATATTCCGTCTTTACTTCCGAATCCGTTTCGGAAGGTCATCCCGACAAAATGGCCGATCAGATTTCTGATGCGGTTCTCGATGCCATCATTGCGCGTGATAAATACGCCCGTGTCGCGGTTGAGACTCTGGTAAAAACCGGCATGGCGATTGTGGCCGGTGAGTTGACCACCTCCTGCTACGTTGACCTGGAAGACATCATCCGTGACGTCATTACCGGCATCGGCTACAACAGCTCCGAAGTCGGTTACGACGGCGCCACCTGCGCGGTACTGAACGCGATCGGCAAACAATCCGTCGACATCAATCAGGGGGTTGATCGCGCCAAGCCTGAAGATCAAGGCGCCGGCGACCAAGGCCTGATGTTTGGTTACGCCACCAACGAAACCCCCTCATTGATGCCAGCCCCGGTGTACTACTCTCACCGTTTGGTAGAGCGTCAGGCACAACTGCGTAAAGACAACATTCTGCCGTGGTTGCGCCCAGACGCTAAAAGTCAGGTCACCATGCGCTACGACAATGGCAAGCCGGTCGCTATTGATGCAGTCGTTCTGTCAACGCAACACGATCCAGACATCAGCCAAGACGATCTTAAGGTCGCCATTTTGGAAAACGTGATTAAACACGTTCTTCCTGCAGAATTGCTGCACGACAAGACTCAATTCCACATCAACCCCACCGGTAATTTTGTCATTGGTGGTCCTGTGGGTGACGCAGGCGTTACCGGTCGTAAGATCATTGTTGATACCTATGGCGGCATGGCTCGTCATGGTGGCGGTGCCTTCTCTGGTAAAGACCCTTCAAAAGTAGATCGTTCAGCCGCCTACGCCGGTCGTTATGTGGCCAAAAACGTAGTCGCTGCCGACCTCGCCGATCGCTGTGAAGTTCAAGTGTCCTACGCCATTGGTGTAGCAGAGCCAACTTCGATTTCTGTAAATACTTTCGGCACTGGAAAAATCAGCGATGAGCAATTGATCGACGCTATTCGCAAGACCTTTGACTTGCGCCCTTACGCCATCACCAGGGTACTGGACTTGTTGCACCCGATGTATCAATTGACGGCAGCTTACGGTCACTTTGGTCGCGAACCGTTCGAGCACACTTACACTTGGACTGAAAACGGCGAAGAAAAATCCGAAACCTTCACTGCCTTTAGCTGGGAAAAGACCGACAAGGTCGACGAACTGAAAGCGGCTATCGCCTAACTATTTTTTAACACCGCCCGAGCCATGAGCCTCGGCGGTGTGACTTTAATTTGGAGTTTCATCATGAGCTTTACCGATTACAAAATTGCCAACTACTCCCAAGAAGAGTTCGAGAAACTCGCCATCTGGGGCCGCAAAGAAATTGAAATTGCCGAAGGCGAAATGCCTGCACTGATGGCGCTGCGTCGCAAATACAAGAAATCACAACCTTTGGCCGATGCTCGCATCATGGGTTGTATTCACATGACCATTCAAACTGCCGTACTGATCGAGACCTTGGTTGAACTGGGTGCTGATGTGCGCTGGTCATCCTGCAATATCTTCTCCACTCAAGACCATGCTGCCGCCGCGATTGCGGCTGCCGGTATTCCGGTGTTCGCTTGGAAAGGTGAAACTGAAGAAGAATTTTTGTGGTGTATCGAGCAGACCATTTTGTCTGAAAAAGATGGCTCCGAGGTTTGGAACGCCAACATGATTCTCGACGACGGTGGCGACTTGACCGAAATGGTCCACAACAAGTACCCGAAGATGCTCGATACTATCCACGGCATTTCTGAAGAGACCACGACGGGTGTTCACCGCTTGCTAGAAATGATGGAAAAAGGCGAATTGAAAGTGCCGGCCATTAACGTTAATGACGCTGTCACTAAGTCTAAGAATGACAATAAGTACGGTTGTCGTCACTCGCTTAACGATGCGATTAAGCGCGGTACCGATCACTTACTGTCTGGTAAGAAAGCACTGGTTATCGGTTATGGCGACGTCGGTAAAGGTTCTGCAGCGTCTTTGCGTCAAGAAGGCATGATTGTTAAAGTGACCGAAATCGATCCAATCTGCGCTATGCAAGCTTGCATGGATGGCTTCGAAGTCGTTTCACCCTATAACGACGGCAACAATACTGGCGAAGTCGCCGACATCAACACCGCTGTATTGGGCAATACCGACTTGGTTGTCACCACCACTGGTAACATCAACGTATGTGATTCCGCCATGCTGCAAACCCTCAAAAATGGCGCGGTAGTTTGTAACATCGGTCACTTCGACAACGAAATCGATACCGCCTTCATGCGTGACAACTACGAGTGGGATGAAGTTAAACCACAAGTTCACAAAATCTACCGTGACAAGAGCAGTAACGATCACTTGATCCTCTTGTCCGAAGGTCGTTTGGTTAACTTGGGCAACGCCACCGGTCACCCATCACGCATCATGGATGGCTCTTTCGCCAACCAAGTTTTGGCTCAGATCTATTTGTACGAGCGCAAATTCGCCGACTTGATGGACGCAGAAAAATCTGACGAAATCTACGTTAAAGTGCTGCCGAAGAAGCTCGACGAAGAAGTAGCACAGGATATGGTTGAAGGTTTCGGTGGTGTCATTACTCGCATGACCAAGACCCAAGCCGACTACATCAGCGTAGACGTTGAAGGCCCCTTCAAGCCTGAGAGCTACAAATATTAATATCGCCCCACTTCAGCGATATTAACAAAGAGATTGGGATGCAGCGGAGACTGCTGCATCCCGACTCTACGGTAAGAGAGTTTAACTATGTCTAAAGACAATCTGCGTTTAAGCTTTGAGTTTTTCCCGCCAAAATCGGACGATGGAAAAACCAAACTTGTTAATGTGCGCAACGAATTGCAAAAACTCAATCCTGAGTTTTTCTCAGTGACCTATGGTGCGGGCGGGTCCACCCGTGACAACACCAAAGACATCATTAAGGAATTCAAAAAAGACGGTATTTCAGTCGCTCCGCACCTGTCCTTTGGTGGCGATGATGAAGCCACCATGAAAGCCCTGCTGCAAGAATACAAAGACGCTGGCGTCGATCGTATTGTTGCTCTTCGCGGTGATATGCCCTCGGGTATGGGCGGCGCATTTCAGATGGTATACGCCAATCAACTGGTTGCCTTTATCCGCGAGAACTTTGGCGATCACTTTCATCTCGAAGTCGCGGCCTACCCGGAGATTCACCCGGAAGCAACCAGCTACGATGACGACATTCGCTACCTAAAAGGTAAATTTGATGCCGGTGCCGACAGCGCATTGACTCAGTACTTTTACAGCCCCGACGCCTATTTTTATTTTCTCGATCAATGCGAGAAAGCCGGTATCGAGAATCCGATCTACCCAGGCATTATGCCGATCATCAATTACAAGAATCTATTCCGTTTCAGCGACAACTGCGGTGCCGATATTCCCCGCTGGTTGCGTAGACGTTTAGAGAGCTTTGGTGACGACAACGAAAGCGTTAAAGCCTTCGGCTTAGATCTTGTGACCGAACTGTGCGAGACTTTGCTGGAAAACGGCGCGCCTGGCCTGCATTTCTACACCATGAATCAAGTAGAACCCACAGCAGCAATTGTCAAAAACCTCGGTTTAGACAGTTAATTGCCTTGTTTGAAACCTGCTGCGGTTGATCGCTATCTCTACAGGTTTCAAACCTTCCTCAGTTCATAGATATAGGCCTTTCCGTAGCTATTAGTCACTTCATCGATGCAAACACCAATAAGCCGAAGCCATGCGAATTCCTAGAATTTTTTGCAAACAATCTCTAGCCAGCGGCACCGACATTGAGCTCGATGAGAACGGTGCACGCCATGTCGGCAAAGTGTTACGCATGCAAGCCGGTCGACCCTTGTTATTATTTAATGGCGAAGGTGGGGAATACGATGCAACCATTCTCGAAGCTGGCAAAAAAAACGTGCGCGTCACAATCGGTGACTTTCACCCGGATAATCGCCAGTCGCCGCTCTCTATTCATCTCGGCATTGGCATCTCCCGTGGCGAACGCTTCGAACATGTGCTGCAGAAAGCCACTGAATTGGGTGTGGCTCAAATAACACCGCTTTTTACTGAACGCACGGAAGTCAAACTTACTGGTCCACGTCTGGAGAAAAAACATCTCCAATGGCAACAGATTATTGTATCAAGCTGTGAGCAGTGCCAACGTAATCGTCTACCGCAACTGTCAGAGCCCCAGCGGTATGATGCGTGGATCTCAGAGGTTGAGGCCGAACAGCGATTTGTCCTACATCATCGCTCGCCCAAAGCTCTAGCGGACACCCAGAAACCAGCATCCGTAGCCCTAGTGATCGGTCCCGAAGGCGGTTTGTCGCAGACTGAAATTGACAGCGCACTGCAGCAACAATTTCAGCCGCTAACCTTAGGCCCACGAGTATTTCGCACCGAAACCGCTCCTCTGGCAGCTATCAGTATCATGCAGTATCTCTGGGGTGACCTAGGTTAAACAGCAGTTTGGGGAAACAACTCATCCAACACCTGCGTTTAGCGACGGAGGGCATTTCGACACCAGATCTGCCAGTTTTGATCAATGGCAAACTCTCGCAAGTTTGTTAGCCTAGGCTTCTTCAACCTTATCATCTGCACAATCGCCCCTGCGGCGCTGCCTGCACACCAAGAGTTACCCATGGCTGTTCTTGACACTTTCAAATACAAAGACCTGCAAGGTCACCGCGTTGGCCGGTTCAATCTAGGCATCAACACCTCATTTATTTGCTATCGTCTCAACGATACATTGATAGATGCGGGTCCCACCAATCAGTGGAAATATGTGAAGCCATTTGTTGAAGAAAAGCCGTTTTCACAATTGCTGCTCACTCATCACCACGAAGACCACAGTGGCAATGCCGGAGCCATCTATCAGCTCACCGGAGTACAACCACAAGCGCCAGATCTCACCATCGATATTTTGAAAAAAGGTTTTAAAATTCCGCTCACTCAAAAAGTCATTTGGGGATCCAGCGGACGCGTTGACGCGCAACCCATTGGCAATGAGTTAACCATTGGTAATGAAAACGTGATTCCAGTATTCACCCCAGGGCACGCAAAGGACATGACCTGCTATCTCATGGAAGATCGCGGTTGGTTATTCAGTGCTGACCTTTACATCGCCAATCACCTAAAATTTTTGCGAATCGACGAACACATCCCTACGCTGCTCGACAGTACAGCCAAGGCGTTGGATTGTAATTTTGAAACCCTTATTTGTCCTCACCGAGGTGTAGTAGAACAAGGAAAGGTGAAGCTTCGAGAAAAATATGACTACCTATTAGCGTTGTCAGAAAAAGCACAATCTCTACAAAAGGAAGGCAAAGATCTGCTCGAAATCACCCGACTGCTACTCGGGAAAGAGGGGATGATGAGTCGTGCAAGCGGTTACAATTTCAGTAAGAGAAACTTGATACGATCTTGCCTAGAGGTAGATTTAAACAGCGTTCGCTAGCGATAATTCGATACTTTTTGGCACCAGACAACATCTTCAACTATGATGAAGAACAGCTCCTCAATACTAGATTTCTCATGAACGCCTCTAATCATTTTGCCGTCTACCGAACCAGCATTGAACAAGTGATGCAGGGGCAGGAACGCTTACCCAGTCTGCCCGACATCACCTTCAAAATTCGTCGTGCCGCGGCCGATAACAACACATCCATCGATGATCTGGCTCGAATGATTGGCCAAGATCCGAGCCTGACAGTGGTGATTATGCAGCACTCCTGCAGCCCATTGTTCAAAACACTGGAACCGGCAAAGGGTCTAAGCGATGCCATCCGATTGATGGGTATTCCCTACGTTGTCAATCTGGTGATGATTCACAGCCTCAAGAGTTTGTTTATTGTTCAAAACCCGAGACTCAAAGAACTTTTCGCCATCAGCTGGAAACGCTTGGCGCTGAAGGCCTCGACCAGTCGCTTTCTGGCAAAGAAATTGGGATTCAGTACGCCCGATGAAGCCTTTATTGCTAGCCTCTTAAGCGAGGCCGGCACGCTGGCTATTTTGTCTGCACTCAGCAGTGAGAAACAAGTCCCCGATCAACTGACATATTTGCGGCTGTGCCGCCATTACAGTAAATCGTTAGGGACCATTATTCTGCGTAAGTGGAACATGGAAGAGCGCTACATCGACATCGCTCACAACTGCGGGCAGTGGAATCAAGCTTATCGATCCGGCCCAGTTGATGCCTCCGACATTGTTAACCTAGCGCTTTATCACAGTATTTGTTTTCTCAAGAAAGACCATCAGTTACCACCGCTAACGAGCTTGGCGATTTATCAACGGCTACCAAAAAGTTTGAATTTATTAGACCAGCGGGGATTACTGCGGTTGATCAGCAGCAACCTGAAAGAGATCGTCAATGCGGCACAGGAAATGTACTAGCGGTGTAGTGAGCATTCTTGTCACCACACCGCAAAGGCAATTACTGACTGTTGCGCCACTCAAGGTAGACATGCTCTAGCGCCGTAATATCCGGGATGGTCATGGCCTCTCCATTGAGAGTCACGTGAAGGCGATCAAAAGCATGATTTTGACCTTCATCATCGACCGCAATATCCTCGTTACCGACTCGAACTAACTTCGGAATACCTTGCGTGGATATCGCAATAAAAGGCAGGCCCTCGTCCACGCCCGTATTGTTAAAGACCGCCACTCGGCTTTTCGGTTGCACCTCTGGTAGCGCCTCGCCATTCAGTACTTCGAAAGACAATAGAGGCACGCGTAAGTCGCGCCAGTAAAAATCACCCAGTAGCCAATCAGGCGCATCTTCAACTTTTTCAGCCTGTGCAAAGGGCACCATTTCTGCCACGGTAACCGTGGGCACTAACAAGGTGCGGCCCGCCAGTGGCAACATCAGGCTCGGAACCACATCCGGAGCCATCTGCTCAATGGTTTGCAATGCACTTTCCATACTTGTCACCCTTGTTCGCTGTAATATTAAACGGTCGACGGGTTGCGATCCTGTCGACGAATAAAGTTGGTTAACTGTGTTGCCAACTCAGAGGGTGTGCCCTCGTTGCTAACAACTTGTGTGGCTTTGGTCGCTAACGGCATAGAATCGATGGTGCAACAGTGAGGGCTCTGCACCCAGACACTTCCGCCTTGTAAATGCACCATTCGTGCGCCCGCCGCCCCGTCCTCCCCCATACCACTGAATACAATCACGCCACAGCGCCGACCAAAGCTGCGTGCGACATTGGCAAATACCTGATCGATAGATGGACTGTAGTTCCCCGGCCAAGCTTCATCTTTGATCATCAAAGTACCGTTGGCTAAGAACTCGACACAATGATCATTAGCAACGATCAACGTTTGTCCCGAATGTATCACATCACCATGAATAACCGGGTTTGCTGGGTAGTGGCTGTGCCGGTTAACAATGTCTGCCAGTGATTGCTCATAACCACTGTCCATATGCTGAACGTAGATAAAACCAATATTGAGATCGGCATCCAGCGCTTGGAAAAACTCCCTGACCGCTTCCGGCCCACCGGTTGACGCGGCCAGCACCCAAATATGTTGAGCCGCGCCCTGTGGGAGCTGGGCTAAGTTAATACTGCCCTGCAATTGTTCCAACTTTTGCAAAATCCGCCGGCGCCAGGCTTGATACTCTTGGTGACGCGGTGATGACTGCAAACCATCGTCAATCATCACTGGAACTTTGAGATGAGCTAACCAAGCTTCAACATCTAGCAACCGCTGTTGTTGATCGGATGTCTCGTCGCACAACTCTTCGAAGGTCTGAAATTCTTCTCGATCAAATGCCAGTGTCACTAACCAAGCATCAACCTCTAATTTGTCCAAGCCCTCACGCAGAGAGTCAAGCTCCGATGCGATCAGTGAGCAAGCCGCTTGGTGGCCACTCTCCCCCACCAGTTGGCGTAACTGATTGAGCTGCTCATTCGACTCAACCAACAAGCCAATTCGCAGGGCCCGATCACTCATCGATTATTCCTCGATGACGCTATCGTCAGTCTCGATAATGTCTTCTTCATCACCGGTCACTACGCGAATATTATGCAGTAGTTTATCTTCCTGGTAAGGCTTACCCATGTACTTGTTGACGCCCAGTGATAATGCTCGCTCTCGGTGTTTGTCACCGGTACGTGACGTAATCATAATTATGGGGATGTCTTTGAGACGGCTGCTGGAACGTATGTTCTTGGCCACCTCAAATCCATCCATGCGCGGCATTTCAATATCGAGCAACATGGCATCGGGTATGTGGTCTTGCAGCTGCAATAGCGCATCGGCTCCGTCTTTCGCCGTCAGTACCTCATAGCCTTCTCGCTCGAGGAAGCGGCTGGTTACCTTGCGAACCGTTACCGAGTCATCCACAACCATAATGGTTTTAACGTGTTCTTCGTAAGTATCTGGCTCGGTTTCCAACAGGTTCTCTGGCGTATGCACCAGTGCCGCCTCTTGACGAATCATGGCGTGCGGATCAAGAATCACCACCACGCTACCATCACCCATGACTGTGGCTCCAGAAACACCTTGGACCAATCCAAACTGGGGGCCGAGACTCTTAACCACAATCTCGCGGCTGCCCATTAGCATATCCACCTGCATAGCCACCGCATTCTGTGCGGTTCTCACCAAGACCACCGGCAGCGGCATAGCCTGACCTTCGAGCTTGGGGCGAGCATCACTGTTTAGCAAGTTGCCCAAATAGCGCACTTGATACTGCTCACCGGCGTACTCAAAGCGCGCCTGCTCGTCTTGATAGTAGTGTTCCAACTCAAACGGGCTGACCCGCACAATACCTTCAATGGTATTCAAGGGCACGGCGTAACGATCTTCACCGATACGTACCATCAACGCGCGGTTAACCGACACGGTAAAGGGCAAGCGGACAGTGAACTCCGTGCCTTCGCCCCAGCGAGAGTTAATCGACATGGCCCCGCCGAGCTGTTTAATCTCGGAGTGCACCACGTCCATGCCCACACCACGGCCAGAAATTTGCGTCACAGATTCAGCGGTGGAGAAGCCTGCATGCAGAATGAATTGCATGATGTCACGATCGCTTAAGTTCGCTTCTTCACTCATCAAGCCGCGCTCAATCGCCTTGGCTTTGACTCGTTCGAGATCGATACCGCGGCCATCATCAATTAGGCGCAACATCACATCGCCACCCTCACGCGTGAGAGTCAGCACCACTCGACCGGCTTCGGGTTTACCTTTGGCGATACGTTCTTCAGGAGTTTCGATACCGTGGTCGACGGCGTTTCTCAACATGTGCTCAAGCGGCGCAACCATGCGTTCGAGCACGGTTCTATCCAATTCGCCTTCCACATTATCGAGTTCAAAGTCGACACGTTTATCCAGTTCACTGGCGACCTGACGCACGATTCGGCGCAATCTCGGCACGAGGCGCGCAAACGGCACCATGCGCGAGCGCATCAAACCTTCCTGCAAGTCAGTATTAATACGTGACTGTTGCAGCAATAAAGTTTCAGTATCGCGGGTTTTATCCGACAGCGTGGCCTTCAAATCCATCAGATCCGAAGCGGACTCAATCAGAGAGCGAGACAACTGTTGTAGTTGAGAGTAGCGATCCATTTCCAACGGATCGAATTCTTCCATTTCCGCCATCTGTTCTTGGCGGAACAACATCTGTGCTTGGGTTTCAATATCGAGGCGTCGCAACTGTTCTTGCAAACGATTGATGGTGGAATCCATCTCATCGATGGCGAAGCCAAGTTCACTGACCTGCTCTTCCATTCGACCGCGGCTGATAGATGTCTCACCCGCCAGGTTAACCAATTCTTCCAACAGCTCCGCCGACACCTTCACCACTTCTTGCGGTGCATTTCGACGCGCCTGCATGGGGTTGGAGGCAACACCACCGCCACTCGGAGCAGGTGTACTAGCAGACGGAGTTGACGAGGTCGCTGGCATTTGGAAATCGTCGCCGCTGCTTACCACCGGTACATTGTCTTTCGGCAAGAACGGCAGTATTTCTGCGCTCTCAGATGCAAGGTTATTTATCTGCTCTACGCTAGTTGTACGCTCTGCTGTGGCATCACTCTCCGGTAGATCATCGGCGGCACTAGGCGCGTCGCTTGCGGAAGCACTGATCACAGTGTCTTCTGACGCTTTGTTATCGGGCGCGTCGCTGTAGATAGCTTGTCCCTTAAGCGCAACGGCCAACTGACCATTGCCCGCCATCGCTTGTTTTACCAGCTCGATGCCTTTCAGCAGTAAGTCTTGGCATTTGTGACAGCGCTCGAAAAAACGATCATCTACGGCGTGATTATCTGAGGTGTGAATAACATCGGTTTCAAAGTCGTGAGAGACATCGCCCACCGCGGTCATACCCGACAATCGAGCACCACCCTTGAGGGTGTGCAGAGCGCGTTTAAGCTCTTCACAAGAATGGTTTTGACCCCAATCTTCGGACCATTCGTGCACCGAGCGCTCGATATCTTCCATCAACTCATCGGCTTCTTCGAGGAAGATCTCGATAATGTCGGGATCAATATCGTCGTCTTCATCAACCACTTCAACGGTTTCTGCGGCGACGGTACGCTCTGGCACAGAGAAGCTATCTTCTTCTAGGCGATTCTCAACCGTCGGCTCGGAAACCGCATCAGAGAGGCTGCTCTGCCATTGTTCAGTGGTGGGTTCAAGTTCTACAGCCGCACTAGAAGACAATTCGTTCTCGTCATCAAGATTGCTAGTGCCCGGCTCTTCCATGTCAGAACTCAAATCCACAGATTCAAGCACTTGCAAATCTTCACCCACCGCGTCGATAAAGCCCTCGGCGATATCATCATCCAATTCATCGTCGAGACCGACATCAATCACTTCGATACTGCCAGCGAGACCTTGTACCGTCTCAACCATAGCCGAGGCTTCGACCACATCGGAAGTCACGTCATCAGAAAGCTCGCCTCCATTGTCTGCCTCAACGCTGGCACCTTGGGTACGAGTATCGAGTCGCTGCTGAATATCCGCTAAACGCTGATGGAGCTCCTCATTAACCGGCTGAACATTCTGTCCGGCGGCAACAGCATCGACCATATCCAAGAGCTGTTCATGGGCCTGCAGGAGAACCGTATAGTCCTCGTCGAGCAGAAAGCTCAGATCTCTATCGGCGCTGGAGTACAAATTCGACAGGCACTGACTGATCTGCGCCATAGGGGGTAAACAGGCGTGCTCCGCGCCTTTTGCCAAGGTATTTAGCTCGGTGATCAGGGCATCAATTTTTGCCGGTTGTTGAGGGTCAATGCGCCACTGTTCAACAATCTCATCGGCATCCAGCAGAAGATTCATTTCTTCTGCCATAAAGATCGACAGCAATTCGGGATCGACGGCTTTGCTCTTACGCTCTGCTTGCTGACGGATTAAAGGCCCCACAAAAAGGTCTCTTAGTTCAGCGACCCGAGCAGAGAACTGCCCCAGCTTGGCGATTTCAGCTTGCCCTTGCGTGCGAATTTGATGCAAGGCATCGTGAATATAGAGAACACCATCGCAGAACAGTTGCAGAATATCATCGTCGATATTGACCTGATAAGTGCGCAGCTCTTTAGCAAATTGCTCCAACGGTGTGGCGAGCATGGCAATGTCATGAACATCCGCCATATGTGCACTGCCTTTGAGCGTATGCAATGCACGCTGCATGGCTTCGCTAGGCGGTGTATAGAGCGGCTTAGCCTGCTGCATCTCATCGATAAAGCCTTCGACCACCTGTAAATGAGAAACAGCTTCGGAGCCAAATATTTCCCACAAAATATCATTGCCGTCATCATCGGCACGATCATTCAGATCGGTAGCACTGCTATCATCAGTCGACTCTTCCTGCGCAGTCTCTGACGCAATAGCAGAGCTTTCATCCGCCGCACCATCGCTGCTGGCTTCTGTAGAGCCTGTGTCGGCAACCAGAAGTTCATTAGGCAACTCGCCGCGTAAAATGGCTTCACCCCACTCGATCAACTGCTGAGCGTGTTGCGGATCGGGATTGGGCTGTTTGTGTTCAAACGCATCGATGAACTTAGGTAACGCTGCTCGGACTTGCGTAATTAAAGCCACCTGCACAGCATGCGGTTTAATGCCGCCTTCCAGTACACGGTTGAGCATACTTTCAATTGACCAAGCGAGCTCACCGATATCATTGGCACCGACCATTCGACCGCTGCCCTTCAGAGTATGGAAGGCGCGACGGAATTCCGTTAAGGAATCGCTATCGTCGAAATCCGCAGCCCATTGCGGGAAAAATTCATCGATGGCTTCGAGTACTTCACCGGCCTCTTCGATGAAGATCTCCAGGATTTCATCGTCTATCTCGTCTTCATCTTCAACATCACTAGAATCTGAGGAAACCGTTGTGTCTGTCTCACCATCGGAATCTGATCCTTGATCTTCAACAGCATCGGCTGTGAGCGTTGGAACAGTCTCTGCGTCTTCCGCCTCGACATGATCAGTCACCACGTCATCAAAACTAGCGAAAGCTGTGCTCGAATCTTCTATTTCGTTATCCACAACTGAGTCAGATTGCGAATCTGCATCAACTAACAGCTGCGTCGCGCTCGTTGGTTCTTCAGGTAACTCGTCGGGCGATAGTTCCAGCTCACGATCATCGGACGCGGAATCTTCCGGCAACGCATCGATCGATACCGATTCAACATCGGCAATTTTTTCCAACACCGACTCTGCATTGGCACTACTTTTGTCTATTGCTTTGGCGGTAACACCTTCTACGCCATATCCGAGAGAGGCAATACTCTCTTCGGCCAGGGTCAATAACACTTCGTCATCGTCTTCACGATCACCGCTGATGCGCTCGAGAAAGTACTCAACGCTGGCAATGGCATCGGCCAGAGTATCCAAGGCACTCCATTCAGGAGAGGCATCATTGCTCAGCAATTCATTTTCAATATACTGACTACACCCCTGCAAAATTGCCGCAGGTCGATCTAGAGGAATAATTCCGAGGCCACCGCGGATTTCTTCCAACAGTTTAGGAACATTGGACAGATGCGAGCGCTCCCACTGGGAGGCAATGTACTCAATAATAGAATCTTTGGCCTGTTCCAAACCGTTGCGCGCCTCGCGCAGCACGGTTTCCTGAGCCTGATTAATTTGAACTTGCTGAGTAGACTGCTGAGCAGAATCTGCCGGCGCCTGCGCCGTGGCCAAGACCGCCAACCGCTGCTCTACCGCAATGATTTCATCGGCAACTGCCATCAACACTTCACTGCTGACATCATTTTGAGCGGCCGCGGATTCAAGGTTATTGGCTTGATCCAAAACTTGCTTACGTAAATCGGCTACACCCAGTACAGCTAAGGTATCGGCCACACGCTTCATAATTTGCAGAGCTTCATCAACTGCGCGGGCGTCGAGATCATCCACTCCCACATCCAGAGCATCTTTAATGGCCGCTAGCTCATCATTCAGAGCAGCAACAACGGTGCGCATGGTTTCTGGGTCTGGACCATTCAACAGACTACTTTCACCACTGTCGCTAGCCTGTTGATCCGGTAGTGCTTCATCCAAAGCATACTGCTGGCGAATGCGCTGAGTACGTGGTGTTTCTGCTTTGCTGCGCGCCACGTAATAGAGCAGATTTTTAATCAGTTCTTCGCGGGTAAAGCTGTTCAGAGCCTTAGTACCATGTTCTGCCAGCAAATGAATTTCTTTGTCCAGCTGCCGCATCAAGGTCTTCAGTGACACGCTAATTTGAATATGTTCGCTATCCAGCCCCTCGACCACGGCCAGAGCAATATCCCAAAGCGGTTGGCGAGCGGTACCAGAAGTCAACAGATGTAGACGACTAAAAACCTTTTCAAGATATTTTAGGTTCTCATCGACCTTAACGCTTTTGATGACTCCGGCAGCTGCGTATTGATACATCTGCCGTAATTTTTGCATGACCGCTTTGAACTGAGCGGGATTGGACTGCGCTGCATTTTTTTCTCCACCGACTTTTTTAGCCGGTGAGATATCGGGGCTAAAGAACTGGCTTTCTGACAACAAGCTTGATCCGCGTGCCGCACGCAAATCATTGAGCAATGGCAGTAAGCTACCGGGATCATCGTTGCGTTTACTTTTGACCTGTTCCAGATAGATTGGCAGCTGCAAAATGGCGCGCATCAGCACTTCATGAGCTTCGGCGTCGTTATTTACTTCGCCATTCATCAACGCTTGAGCAATAGCTTCCATTTCTTCAGCCAGCAATGCTGCACCAAAGAACTCCACCATCTGCAAGCTGCCATGCACTTGATGGATATGGGTTAAACAGAATCGTATCCGTGTAGAATCCTGCGGATTTTCCACATAGGCTTCTAACGATTGACGCGCTTGCTTTAGGGTTTCATCGATTTCGCCGACGACCCATTCCAAGGCTGCAAAATTTCTGTTGTCTGCCATATAAGGCATCCCCTTGATTATTCTTCTTCGTCTTACGTTCGCTAACTTCTGACGTAAGCTTGAATACGTTCGTCACTCAGGCGCTGCAGCTCTGGATGAGTCCAGTCCACAACTTCGCCCAACCCAATGACCAACATTCCGCCTGGCTTCAATCGACTGGCCAATTCATTCAGAATTTCACGTCGGCGCCAGCGGCGAAAATAAATGAGTACGTTCTGGCAAAAAATCACGTCCATTTTTACCATCGGCATCTCGCCGAGGTTCATGACATTACCGTGTGAGAAACACACGCGATCGCGCAACTTATCCGACACCTGATAGCTCTCACCGGTTTCGTCCAGTGTTTTAAAATAGCGAGCCCGCTCTTCGGCGGTAACCGGTTCAAGTTTACGTTTTCCGTACATACCTTCGCGTGCACTTTGCAGCGACGGTTGACTGATATCGGTAGCGGTAATGCCGTAATAGGGCTCTAGGCCAGCCAGTTCAAAGCAATCATTGATCACCATCGCCAGAGAGTAAGGCTCTTCGCCGGTGGCACAACCTAAACTCCACACCTCGAAGCTTTCGGTCATGTCCTGATTGTTGATGCGATTTTGCACCAACTGACGAATTGACTCGATGGAATCACGATGGCGAAAGAAACTCGTTTCCTTCACCACCAAGCGATCAACTAAAATTGACCACTCGACCATACCCTGTAAACCAGAAGAAACCTGATTGAAGTACTCTGAGAAATACTTAATACCCAGCTCGCGCATGCGCCCTGCAATTTGCAATTGCAAGAAGCTGCGCTGATGTGCGGACACTTGAATACCCGTGCGTTCCTCTAACAGTTTGTTCCACTGTTCAAACTGTAAATCAGTTAGCTCAGGCGTTTTTTGAAGTGACCACACCATACTTCAATAACTCACTTCTACTAGACAGCTGTCTGCTTGGAATCATCACGATCTTCACTGTCGAGCAGATCCTCTGGCAAATCAAAACTCTCTGCCGCTTGATCTTCTACAGTGCTAACGTCGGAGCTTTCATAGTCATCTAGAGACACAGTTTCGTGAGTCTGAGTAATGTCATCGGGCAAAGAGAAATCGGTTTGCTCTTCACTGTAAACACTCTCTTGCTCAGGCATCTCGTCGTTGCTGGCTTCTTCGGGTAAGGTGAAACCGGCAACCGATTCACGCAGATCCAATGCCATTTCGGCGAGGTTACCAATCGATTCTGCGGTAGCACCGGTACCAGAGGAGGTCTGGGAGGTAATCTCTTGAATCACGTTCATGGTGTTGGAAATGTGGCCGGCCGAAGAGGCCTGCTGACGTGCAGCGTTCGAAATGTTCTGAATCAAATCTGCGAGGCTGGTTGATACGCCCTCAATTTCTTCCAGTGCAACACCCGCATCCTGCGCTAGGCGAGCTCCACGAACAACCTCCGACGTGGTTTGTTCCATCGAGATAACCGCTTCGTTGGTATCGTTCTGAATCGTTTTAACCAGTGCTTCAATCTGTTTAGTAGCGGCTGCAGAACGTTCTGCAAGTCGCTGTACCTCATCGGCAACAACGGCGAAACCTCGACCGGCGTCACCCGCCATCGATGCCTGAATTGCCGCGTTAAGTGCCAGGATGTTGGTTTGGTCAGCAATATCGTTAATCAAGGATACGATGTCACCAATTTCCTGTGACGATTCACCCAATCGCTTAATCCGCTTCGAGGTATCTTGAATCTGCTCACGAATGGTATCCATTCCGTGAATGGTGTTTTGTACCACCTTCGAACCGTTGTTCGCGATCGATACCGATCGCTCCGCAACCGCGGCTGATTCGGCGGCGTTGGCAGATACTTGGTCAATGGTTACCGCCATTTCATTTACCGCAGCTGATGCACCGGCAATTTCTTGCGCCTGGTGCTCAGAGGCCTCGGCCAAGTGCAGTGCCGTCTGCTGGGTATCCTGTGCCGCACCGGATACGTTTACCGCTGTTTCGTTGATTCGCGAAACCAGTACACGCAGTTGGTCAATGGTGTAGTTAACCGAGTCAGCGATGGCCCCGGTGAAGTCTTCCGTTACCGTTGCCGTGGTGGTCAAGTCACCATCTGCCAAGTCGGCAAGCTCATCCAGTAGTCGCAAAATAGCACTCTGGTTTCGCTCGTTGGTTTCCGCTGTTTCTTCCAAGCGGCGGTTAGTACCTGAGTAAATCTGATAACCCAATAACAGCAAGCAGATTGCAACAATGCCACCCAATACCAATGTCGTGATGTTGTTCGGTTGACGCTGGTCAGCCAAAGAACTAATACCATCGGACAGTTTACTCAAGGACTCCAGCAACACCGGACCATCATCGAGCAATGCATCGGCAGACTGACGGGCTTTAAACAGCGCAGGAGACGCCTCAAAAATGTCACGTACCGATGAACTTACGAATTCAAACAAGTCGCCAATTTCTGTCAGAGATTCCACCGCGTCGCCATCGGTGACTCGGGAGATGCTCATTGCGGCATCGCCCTCTTTCATTCCCACCAGAACTTTACCGAACAAGTTAGCATCGAGGTTGAACTGGTCTGCTGCGCTGGCGGCGTCAGTACCACCCCGCAGCATTTTATCAACGTTTCGACCAATACGTTCCGCACGCCAAGACTGCATCTGAGCTACCGCCACCTGATCAGCCGGTGCATCATTCTCCAGTAGAATCTCTACGATGTAGTTGTGTTCCGCCTGCAGTTCCGGCAGCGATTCATTCAGCGTAGTCGCAACATCATTCAGGAAGATAATGGTGTCTTTGTTATTAATAATGGTCTGGGCATCCGATTGTACTCGGCGCCATACGCCCTCATAACCACCAATCTGTTCGGCCAGCGCTTTGCGAGTATTGGCGTCACTTGAGCGCAGTTTGCCCCAAGTTGAATCCATCTCGTTCACCACCGTCTGCAACTCAGAGAAAGCCTCTTCGTTACCAGAAGTGGACTCTCGAGACAGCGCCGTCACCCGATAGGATAATGCTCGCAAGTCTGCGGTTAATTGAAGATATTGCTGATCTCGACCGGCATCTCGTTGCACCATAATGACACTGGCGACGGTGGCCACCAATGCCAAAACCAGAGCGATAACCAGAACCGTCATGGTTCGGTTTGCCCTAATGGCAGAGAAAAGGTTACTGGACTCAATTTTCATGCTACGCGCTCCTGACCGACGTTGCGTTCAAACACCTTGCAGCGGCGAGGGTGTGTAATGAGCAAATTACACGGTGGACTCTTCTCTCAGAGAAAACCCCACCATGCCCTTTAGCTCCATCCTCTGTGCTTCGGGCTTATCTTTATCAAATGTTCATCGCTGAACACTATTGTTTACTTGCAGAGTACGGGCACTTCAAATCATTGAAATACCCGTATGTAGTTACTTCACTCAGTTTTGTGCGGCGTTTAAAAACTGTGCATCGGCACTGAGTGCAGCCGGACTAAAAACAGTCCATTCAACACCATCTACCACATAGCAGCCATCACTGAAGGCCTGCATTGTCTCCTGTTGATAACTCAACTGTGGTGAAAATGTATCGACTGGGAAATGCTGCATTCCGAACACCTGATCAACCAGCAAACCGGTGTATAAGTCTTCGGTTTCCAACACTAGTATTCGCTGCTGCTTACGCGCCGTATGAATGCGATCGCCCATAAACACGGCCAAATCACACACGGGCAATAGGCGACCACGGACATTGGCAACCCCGCGCACCCACGGCTGTACGCCGGGCAAGCGAGTGTAATAAGGAACTTCCAACATCTCGGACACTTCACCCATCGGTGCGATAAAGCGGCGCCCGAGTAACTCAAAGCCAATACCACTCCAATGAGGAGTAATGTCGACTTGGGCCGGCAAGCCTTTGGCCGAGCGGCGACTCTGCAGCGCTAAGTTAACGAGAGTTTGAAACGCCTGCTGACTTTGCTGAGCAGCCTGATCTGAATCCACTGGGGTATCCGACATCATCAGCGCGCCGGCTTACGCCAGCACCTCGCCCATCACATCCATCAGCACTTTTTCTTCAATTGGCTTGGTCAAATAAGCCTTGGCGCCTTGGCGCAACCCCCAAACACGATCGGTTTCCTGATCTTTGGTCGTCACAATAATGACGGGAATGTGAGAGGTTTCATTGGCTTTGCTCAACTGACGCGTGGCCTGAAAGCCGTTTAGGCCGGGCATCACAATATCCATCAGCACCAAATCAGGTCTTTCCTGTTTCGCGGTTGCAACACCGGACTCACCGGTCTCGGCGGTAATAACGGAATGACCGTTCTTCTCCAAGATGCTGGTGAGCTTATAAGTTTCGGTAGGAGAGTCATCTACAATGAGTACTTTAGCCATGGGAACCCCTGAAATACTGTCATCTATGTATGGCGTTAATGCCTGTTATTATGAGTATGTGTTGAATTGGATTCGCTAGGCGAACTCCACACTAACTAGCTTAAGACGCCTTGCTGGATTTGACGTGAGTCTCAATCGCACCCAGCAATTCGCTCTTACTAAATGGTTTAGTGAGGTATTCATCCGACCCCACAATACGCCCTTTAGCCTTGTCGAACAGGCCGTCCTTACTGGACAACATGATCACCGGCGTCGATTTGAATTCACTGTTGTTTTTGATCAGCGCACAGGTTTGGTAGCCATCCAAACGCGGCATCATGATATCCACGAAGATGATATCCGGTCGGGTATCAGCGATCTTGGCTAGCGCATCAAAACCGTCGGTGGCGGTTACCACGGTACAACCCGCTTTTTTCAAGAGAGTTTCAGCTGTTCGGCGAATGGTCTTGCTATCATCAATGACCATAACCTTTAAGCTTTCGAGATTCACGTCCATACACTCTGACCTTCGTCTATTGTTATTGCTTTGCCTTCGGCACTAAGTGACGACACAGCCTCAACACTTTTGGAGCCAGCTCTGAACCTCTGTTTGAGTTCCGGCTCAGCCTTGTTGAAGCACATGTCTGTCAGCGTGAAGAGTATGACGGGATGTATTTATCAGTGTTATGAAATAATCCATCCAATCGACAAAAAAGCGTGATAGATCACAAACTCATGGATCCAGTCCGCGCTATTCTCGATTGTCCTCAATCACTTTTAGGCGGCGCGTTTAACGACACTGTTTCTACAGAGCTTTACACGCCATCTCCGCTAGGCACTATAGCGAACGAACTTTTTAACACACTCTTACGCTTTAATCTATAAGCCGCAAGCGATGAGGGACTTTCTTATTTTTTATCAGGCGCTTAGCGCAACAAGTAAAAGACATCAGTGAACTTTCTGGCGGGCTAAAACGGCGCGCATATCACCATGCCTTAATGCTCTAAGCCAGCGGTTGCTTTAAAACGCCGAAGGTCTTACCTTACACCGCCTAACCGCGCCGCTATAGAGTACTCGCTATGACTATGAAGCTGGGGGTCGTTATGGACCCCATCGAAGACATCACCTTCGTCAAAGACACCACCCTCGGACTATTGTTAGCCGCCAGCGCGCGTGACTACTCACTTTACTACATGCAACAGAGTGATTTGTACCTCGACGACGGTCAGCCCAAAGCCTTGGTGCAAGCACTCAGCGTGCACGACAATCCAGAGCATTGGTTTGACTTGGGTGAAAAAGAGACCATCGATCTTGATCAGCTCGACGCAGTGCTGATGCGTAAAGATCCACCTTTTGACAATGAATACATCTACAGCACCTATATTCTTGAAGCGGCAGAGGCCAAAGGCACACTAATTGTTAACAATCCGCAAAGCCTACGCGACTGTAACGAAAAGGTATTTGCCACTCAGTTCCCTCAGTGCTGCCCACCGGTCGTCGTCAGTCGCAATAACGATATCTTGCGCCAATTTCATCAGCAGCACGGCGACGTCATCTTCAAGCCGCTCGACGGTATGGGCGGCGCAGGTATTTTTCGCTGTAAAGCTGATGACCCGAACATTGGCGTCATTCTCGAAACCCTAACCTTGTTTGGTCAGCAGCAAATCATGGCGCAGCGCTTTATTCCGGAAATCAAGGCCGGCGACAAGCGCATTCTGGTCATTGACGGCGAACCGGTGCCATACTCGCTCGCACGAGTACCCGCAGAAGGTGAAACCCGCGGTAATCTAGCCGCTGGTGGCCAAGGAGTTCCGCAACCCCTTACCGATCGCGACCGCTGGATTGTCGAACAGGTGGCACCCACTTTGAAAGCCAAAGGCCTGATCTTTGTCGGGCTCGACGTCATCGGCGATTATCTCACCGAAATCAACGTCACCAGCCCCACCTGTGCCCGAGAGCTCGACCGCGCCTACGACACCAACATTGGTGGTCGCCTGATGGACGCCATCGAAGCCCGCCGCAGCGCATAACTGACGGATATTGAGAGCCAGACACCGACCACTATGACCGCCGCTTCGCCTGCACTGCCGCCCAACACAGAACTTGCCACCGCCGCTGTCGATAGCGGCGATCGGCTAACCTTCACCGTGTTTATCGCGCTGGCACTGCATGCCTTACTGATTTTGGGCATTACCTTTAAAGCGGATTTCAGCGGCCAAACCTCGCCCACACTGGAAATCACACTGGCCAACCACAGCAGTGAAGTGGCGCCAGAAAAAGCCGATTACTTGGCCCAATCTAATCAACAGGCCAGCGGCACCGGTGAAAAAGCCCAACAAATGACCACCGATCAACAGGCGCCTATCGACAGCGCCCACATTGCCGAAGTCAACCCAACACCGCAGATTCGAGCCGCCAACCCCACCAAGCAACAGACCCTACAACCGGTCGTGACGCGCAGCAGCAGTGCTTTCAAGGTCTATCAGCAAGACACCTCACCGGACAACGAAGAAACCGAGAAAAAACTCGGCCAAGACCCGTTTGATACGCCACTGAGTGCGGAAATTGCCAGCCTGAGAGCCAAGCTCGACCAACAGCGACAAGCCATCGCCAAGCGCCCACGTATTCGTCGCATCACCTCGGTGGCGACTCGAGCCTCAGCCGACGCGCACTACCTGCACAAATGGACCGAAAAGATCGAATTTGTGGGCAATCGAAACTTCCCAGAAGAGGCCGTTCAGCGTCAGATTTACGGCAAGCTGCGATTGGCCACCATTTTACGCCCCAACGGCACCATTCAATCGGTGGAAATCCTGCACTCTTCCGGGCATGCCATCCTAGATAATGCGGCCTTGCAGATTGTCCACCAAGCCGCGCCGTTTCCGCCGTTTCCAGCGGAGATCCGCAAAGATGTCGACCAACTCGAGATCATTCGCACATGGCATTTCGAACTCAGCGGTCTATCAACCACCACCAACGACAAATAATGCCCACAAACACCTTGTTTTCAAGCGCAACGCCCCCAATACTGATCCTATGGGACAGAAAATAGAGCACACCAAGCAGACACCGCTGAGCAACCTTCGCAATCACTTCTTGATTGCCATGCCCAGTTTGAACGAGTCCATTTTCTCGCACACCATCACTTACATATGTGATCACAGCGAAGATGGCGCCATGGGGTTGGTCATCAACCAACCGCTGGGCATCGACATGTCTGAAATCTATCAACAACTCGACTGCAATGACGGCAATCATCACGCCACCCATGCCGTATTATCTGGCGGCCCGGTACAGCCGGAACGAGGTTTTATCCTTCACAGCCCAGAACAACAGTGGGAATCCAGCTTGGCAGTGTCGAAAGACATCATGTTGACCGCGTCGCGCGATATCATCGACGCCATCTCTCGCAATCAAGGCCCGCAAAAGTTTTTGGTGGCACTCGGTTATGCCGGTTGGGATAAGGGCCAACTGGAAGAAGAGATTGCCAGCAACTCTTGGCTAACCATTCCTGCAGAGCCTCACATTGTTTTTGATACCCCAATTGAACAGCGTTGGGCTGCCGCCTCGAAAAGCTTAGGCATTGACCTTAACCTCATTTCTGGCACCGCAGGTCACGCCTGATCAACGATTGATTTCTGAGTCTAAAGCTCGCACGTTTCAGCCAACGGATGAATGCCAACAGTCGCCATGGAAGTTACGAACCCCTGGCCAGCTAACCCTCAACCACTCCACCTTAACCACCGCAGCCCGCTTATATGTCACTCTCCGCACCGACTTCACTTTCGCTTCTCGCTTTCGATTACGGCACGCAGAACATCGGCGTGGCCAGTGGCCAGAGCCTTACACAAACGGCCAGCGAACTGCCGGCACTGAAAGCAAGGGACGGCATTCCCGATTGGAACCAGGTGGAACAGCTCCTCAAAGACTACCAACCCGATTGCGTTTTAGTCGGCCTACCACTCAATATGGACGACACCGAAAGTGAGCTAAGCCAGCGAGCACGCAAGTTTGGCAATCGTCTGCACGGACGCTTTGGCATCAAAGTAGAAATGGTCGACGAACGCCTCAGCACTTTCGCCGCCAAAGAAGAAGCTGCCGAGCGCGGTCATCGCGGCAATTACGCTCAAGCCCCGATCGACTCTATCGCCGCCCGTTTGATTCTGGAAAGTTGGTTCACAAGTCTCGACTGATCACGCCACCATCCGTGCAAATAAAAGACGTGGATCGCACCGAGAGGAATCAAAACTGATTCGACTTTGCAGCCGCCTCAACAGCGATCAGACTTCTGCATCAACAGAGCTAGTCTTTGGCTTGGTTATTCAGACCAGACCGCATATTCGTTGCCACTCGGATCTGAAAAATGAAAACGGCGACCTCCAGGAAATGAAAAGATATCTTTAATAATCTTCCCTCCCCCTGCCTTTACTTTATCCAAGCTTGTCTCTAGCTCCGAGCTGTACAAAACAACCAATACGCTGCCTCTAGCCGTCGAGGCCACTTGGTCAGACTTATAAAAGCCGCCGTCGATCCCGCCATTATCAATGGCGACATAATCTGGACCATAATCGGTAAATGTCCAATGAAAGACTGCGCCGAAAAAGGCTTTAGTGGCGACAATATCCAATGACGGAATTTCAATATAATTTATCTTTCCTGACTCTTTCATAACGCCCTCTCTACCAATCTATTGAGGCAACTCTAACGTCCAAGATACTCTCCAAAAGAACCGGTAAATCGAGAAACCTTTGTCATCGAAACCGACTACGACAACTTCTCTTTACCGGCCAACAGCTCTAGGTATCTGGAAAATCGCTTTTCCCGAGTTTCCGCTTTCTTCGCACTCGTCAGTCCGTGCGCAATAACATATCGACTTGATTTAGGAAGTGTTTCAAAATACGCCTTCAATCTCGGCCTTATTTCTAGCGCGTCGAGAAAGTCTTGCGGCACTGTCGCCTCACTGGCCGCGTAGGCATTTTCCCATCTGCCGTCTGCCTGAGCGGCATGAACATGCATAAGGCCATACTCGGTCATCCGGCCCTCGTTCATCAACCGCTCGACATGCGCACGGTTTCGCTTCGACCAGCTGCTTCGCGCCTTTCTTGGAGTAATTCGCTGAAGATAGGCTTGATCATCAATAGCTCTTTTGATGCCATCGATCCAACCCCAGCACAGGGATTCGATCACGACATCATCCCAAGTGACACTGTGGATGCCACTGTTCTTTTTAAAGATTTTCACCCACAGCTCAGTTTCCTGGGCATGATTCTTTTCTAACCATAGGTTTAGCTCACTCGGTGCAGTGAAGGTCTTGCCGGTCACGGTACAAGAATCTGACATAACGCTAGCGCTCTTCCGTTAGATTAGAAAATTACACTGAAAAAGCGATTTTGTTGCGATCTAAATCTCTCACATAGGCCGAGAACTTGGGGCCGCGTTGAGCAGGTCCTCCTTCGCAGCAACCACCTAGATCAATCGCCTTTTGATGAAGCCTTTTCACTTCAGCTTCAGAATCAACACTAAAGCCCATCATGGTGCCATTGCCATTGGTGGCAGGTTTTTGATCAAACGGTTTGGCTATTGCAAAGGCAAAACCCTCGCCTTGCCAGAATGTCATTCTTTCTGTTGCCAGCACTTGCGTCAGCGCGGTTTCGTCAAACAGAGAATCATAGAAACGGATCGAGGCCTCCATGTTGTTGGTACCAAAAACACAATAATCCATTTTCATTGTCTAGTGTCTCAAAAGATTAATGGTGTTTCAGTATATCCAATCCCTACTGACAGAATGTGTCAGTAGAGGTCGGACACATGGATGGATGGATGGATTAAGCACAGACAGTTTTTAACCGCAGGTTGCTTGACTCGGCCTTAGAAGATCAAAAGGCTGTCAAAACGCTCACTGCTTTGATGCCCAGATTGCTAATCGATGCCTAATCGCCTTTTGTGAGACTTTATCCTCCTGCAGCGGCTGAATGACTTTGTCGTGTACCAAGAGACGATAAATATATTCAAGCTTTTCATTGGTTGAATCGGTGGCCTCGAACTCAACAACGCCACGCTGAGTACCATAGGCGGTTCCTAGCGCGATGGCTTTCTTGACCAACTCTTTTTCATCTTTGAGCTTCTTCATTGTTATTTCTCAAAAGCAGCAGCGAGCTGCATTAGCCTCTGTTTAGCCGTTAAACCTCACACATGACTCTAAGTATCTTTCGCGACGTCCGGTTTTTTTGCATTACTTCTATCTGCTTTTTCTGCTCTCTTCTTTTTCTTACGCTCGTTTTTATCGGTTATGATTTTTATTGCTTCGTCCTTCGTTAAGTTCGGGTGTTTCGCGACTAGCTCTTCAACCTTTTCTTCAAATCTTGTCATTAGTAAATCTCATATTTTGTAAGTTCTAGTAGAATAGACATTTTTTAACTCTCAGCATTAGATCAAAAGCCCTACTGCTCTTGGAAACGTTTATTCATATAGCGTTCTTCTTTTAAGGCTCGTACTCCATTCATACTGTTGCCGGTGAACACCACCTCAAGGGCGACACCCCGCTTTCACACATCAAGACAAAGAGCACTCGTTGTGACGCATCTCCTGTTGACACCACCTTGCCAACAAAGGCGAGCACTTAGCCTTGCTATCGCCCCCATACACCTTAGGAGCGCCACTCAAGACCAGCACTCCTAGACTAGGATGTCATTTATGCTTATAGCCCATTCAGCATAGCCCCTGTGCTTGACTCTTGACAGATGGGCACGTCATTTTTCACACTCAGTAGAGCCCTCGGCTTTTTGCGAACAGAGCGAGGCTTGATCAATATTAGTACTTTGACGTGATAATGCGCTATCTTGAAATATCCACTTTAGCGAGGACGATTACTTGCGCTTGAATGGGTTTTGACTTGCAACGCTGGCCACGATTGTAACCACCCTTTGCTTGCGACTCTAGCTTTAAATACGTCAACCGATCTTGCGGGGTTGTGATCAATTCGACCATTAAACTGGAGATCCAAATCAAAACTGTGGCGCAACACAAGATCCTCATTGCTATCTAGCATGACACCAATAGCGGTTTGCTTCTCCGGCCAATAGGCCATTGCCTCTAAGGTATTGGCATAAGGAGCATCCCCGTTCTTCAAATGCATGCGAGCTTGGTTTTTGACAGACCAAGGCAGCTCGGGCTCTATTGCGTAAAGCTGCCGCTCTAACAGAGAGTCTCGCTCTTCAGAAGTATCAGAGATGCAGTGATAGATGATGTCAATGTCATTTAGAGGAGCATCCTTCCCAAACACGTTGCTCCACACTAAGTTTCTGACAAAGCCTGCCGCTATCAACCAATCCGGGAGATCAAGCGATTTCGCTGCGCGTAACGCTCTCATCCGCAATTCGTCGGAGGCTATTAATTTGAGGATGCGTTGTTCATGGCTCATAAAAACTTAGCCGTTGAAGCCGAGAATCCAAAACTGAGTTCTTGTGCCTGGGACTCAAGGGTGTTAACTATTTTCTAGGACTGCGAATTTCCATGATTGGTATAGACGCCCGCGTCAACTGCCGGAGGTCAGATTGCACGCGCTTGTTATGTGCGTATTATTTAACAAACTGATTTCGATATAAATTCTGTATTGAATTACAAGCCTTAATACATGATACCTCAATACGATAATATAAACTCCAAAACTCATCTCTTCTATGAAAAGTTGAATGGTCTCCTTCTTTATAAAACATTACTCTAGTTTTCCATTCGTACGGGCTGAATTTAAATTCTTCGCCTTCTTTGTCAAAGGTATCAAAAATTAGATTCAGGCACTCTTTAATAAATTCAATATCACTGTAGCAAGAAGCTGGAACAACAACTGATTGAAGATTGGCTTGAAATAGTGACAAAACATTTTCATCAGAATCGGATAGATGAAGTTGAATCCCCCTACAAATGTTAGAAAGGATACTAATTATCTGTTCTGAAGAAGTACCATGGAAAAAGAAATTTAAATAGTTTATCTCACCTTGATGAAACTTTGTTTGAACTTCTTTCATCTTAGCCTTAACTTGCAGCAACATATCCACAGGGTATTCATCTGGATATTTATCAAATTTTTGTCGATGGCACATGACACAGAGATAGATTAGGTTTTCTGGATCATTTCGCCTCTCTAGTGGCATAGGATGATTTCCACGAGGACCATCAATTTGCTCAGCAACGATATGTGCTATTTCTCCATCAGCTCCGACATGAGTAAGGCAAAGAGCACAAACACCAAAAGACCCTGAATGAATAATATTCCTTGCTCTCGATTTAATAGCCATAAAAATCTATCTGTATAATGTGAATTAGATGGACTGTATTTGCACCTAACGCCCGCAATTACAGTGACTTCGTTAAATTAATTAGGAATGGACAATTAGTCTGATACGATGGAAATACAACCCCACCGGCACTCTCTCTGATTTACGCTGAGTTAATGTACCGGCGGGTTACTTAACGAACAGTCTGGAACTAAGAACGAACGAAAGGACTTGTGACGCAACTTCGTACCTTCCATTGGCACTACGCTTTCATTAACTCTCTAATTTATCTGAGCTGGCATTTAGCATAACCAAAGCTAGAAATTCGTACCATTTCTACCTGCTACCCCCCCACAAAGAAAAAGAAAACAAAGTAGATTTAGCAGTTTTTTATACGGAAGGACGTCCCTTTAATTCGCTAGTGGTGCTCGACACGCAACTCGTCGAAGCCGAAAGAGTTTATCAAAATCATTGAACTACGAGACATGAAAACAGAAGCTTAAAAAAATGCGAGCCAATCCCATGTGCTCTGCAGTTTAATCCATGACTCAACATATTATCGATTACTCTCTAAAAATCAACTAGTTAGTACGTTTTCCAGCTTATACAAGCGATGTTTTCCCCAAATACGGGAATCTTAATTCTGTAGACACTCTCTAGACGAAATCCCGCTATCTTTTTATCGATAAATTTCACTAGACAAGAAACTTATCTGGTGCGCATAGCGTTGCAATTGAACAAGTCCACAGTTCAGTTTTGAGTGACTGAAGTCTAAACTACGCACGTTATTTTAATCGACCAGATCAACCCGACAGCGTCGACTAAAGATTGAAGGGATATCGTTTTTCGCAAAGCGCTTTTAAATGGTCATCGAAAATTTTCAGGCACAAAAAAACCGCTGCCATCCTAAGATATACAGCGGTTTTTTTACACTAGCAAATGGGTCGCTAGTGAGTGTGGCTTAGGCTTTTGGGCCGGCCGCTTCAACTTCTGGAGTGACGTTGAACTTCTTGATGTTGTCGGAGAACAAACCAGCCAGTTTGCCTGCGGCATCATCGTAGGCTGCTTGATCAGACCAAGCGGCACGTGGGTTCAAGTACTTCTTGTCTACGCCAGGAACTTCTACAGGGATCTGCAGGTTCATGGTTTCCAGAGTCTCGGTAGCAGCGCCTTCCAAAGATCCGTTCTGACACGCGGCAACAACGGCACGGGTCACAGGGATTGGGAAACGTGAACCTTCGCCGCCAGGACCACCAGCACCACCGGTCCAACCGGTGTTAACTAGGTAAACATTAGCGTCGAACTCTTCAACACGCTTCATCAGCAGCTCTGCGTACTCGCGAGCAGGACGTGGCATGAAAGGTGCGCCGAAGCAGGTAGAGAACGCTGGGTTGATACCGGCAGCGGCACCCATCTCGGTAGAACCTACGCGAGCGGTGTAGCCCGACAGGAAGTGGTAAGCAGCCGCTTCTTTAGACAGGATGGAAACCGGTGGGATAACACCAGAAACATCACAGGTCAGGAAGATCACGTTCTTTGGCTCACCGGCGCGGTTCTCTTCAACACGCATTTCAACGTGCTCAAGTGGGTAAGAACAGCGGCCGTTCTCCGTCAGAGAAGTATCGCAGTAGTCAGGCTCGCCTTTATCGTTGTGAACAACGTTCTCAACGATGGCGCCGAAGCGGATAGCGTCCCAGATGACTGGCTCATTCTTTTGTGACAGGTCGATGGTTTTAGCGTAGCAACCACCTTCCATGTTGAAGACCGCACCCTTGGCCCAACCGTGCTCGTCATCACCAATCAGGTAGCGCTCAGGATCAGCAGACAGGGTTGTTTTACCGGTACCGGACAGGCCGAAGAACAAGCAAGTGTCGCCTTCTTTACCGACGTTGGCAGAACAGTGCATAGGCAGCACGTCTTTTTCTGGCAACAGGAAGTTCTGTACAGAGAACATGGCTTTCTTCATTTCGCCAGCGTACTTAATGCCCGCCAACAACACTTTGCGCGCAGCAAAGTTAACGATAACCGTGGCTTCAGAGTTGGTGCCATCACGCTCTGGCTCACAGACGAAGTCTGCCGCGTGCATGATTTTCCACTCTTCTTTGCCCTTGGGGTTGTAGTTGTCGGTGCGGATGAACATGTTGCGACCGAACAGGTTGTGCCAAGCCGTCATGGTGGTGACTTTAACCGGCAGGTAGTGATCGGCGTCTTCAGCCACGTGCAGATGAGATACGAAGTTATCTTTCTGAGACAAGTACTCTTCAACACGATCCCACAGCAAGTCGAACTTGCCTGCGTCGAAGGGACGGTTTACGGAGCCCCAATCGATGGAGTCAGCAGTAGAAGGCTCTTCTACGGTGAAACGGTCAGCGGGTGAGCGACCGGTACGTTTGCCAGTTTCGCAAACCAGTGCACCGGTGTGGGAAAGCTTACCTTCACCACGCTTGAGTGCGTGCTCGACCAGCTCCGCAGAGGTGAGGTCGGTGTAAACGGTCGGAGCCGTATCATCAATCTGTGTCATTACGTTTGTAGTCCTGTCAGCTTGTGGCCTGGTAGCCCTAAACCCATGTTCGAGCTGCTAACTTCGCAGCTTGAGGGCATCTAAGGCATTGTCTCGTGCGTTATAAACCTACTGGATACATTGCCCAGTAGGGTGTCTGAATTTTGGGGGCGCTATTATGTCAGAAAAGAAGATGCGAATCGATCCCAACTTGCCGCTTTTTTAATCAATGCAATGAATGTTCGTTATCACCGAACAAAGAATCCAGATCTTGCGCGCCAAATGCGTAAGTTTGATTGCAGAATTGGCAGTCAATGGAAATTACATCGCGCTCACTGATTAATTCTTCTACTTCGCTGCGGCCCAGTGATACCAATGCGTTGGCAGATCGTTCACGGGAGCAACTGCACTCAAAACGGACTTGAGCGGGGTCAAATAGGCGCACCTGCTCTTCATTAAAGAGACGATAGAGTATTTCTGTGTGCTCTAAGGTCAGCAGCTCTTCATTTTTTACCGTATCCGCCAGTTGTACCGAGGTATTCCAGTGATCTTGGTTTTCTTCCTCAGTGGCCATCTGCTGCGGTAAGGCTTGCAACATCAATCCAGTGGCAGCTTGGGTGTCGCTGGCCAACCAAAAGCGCGTGGGCAATTGCTCAGATTGATCAAAGTAGTGCTGTAAGCAACCCGCAAGATCAGGGCTATCGAGTGGTACGATACCTTGATAGCGCTCGCCCTTGTCGGGATCAATGATAATGGCGAGCATACCGCTGCCCATCAGGGATTTCAGATCTTCGCCTTCCAATGCATCAAAATCCACTTCTGGGTCTGGACGAGCAATGGCTCGCAGCGCCTGATGGTGACTGCATTCAGCCATGATCAGTGGAAGTGGGCCATCGCCCCGCGCCTGCAAGGTCAAGATACCGTCAAACTTGAGCGTACTGGAAAGCAGACTCACCGCGGCGACAAACTCTCCGAGCAGGGCTTGAACCCGAGCGGGAAGATCCTGATTGTTCTCTAGAACTTGCTGATAGCTGTCGCTAAGAGTGACCACTTCACCGCGAATATCGGTGTCATCAAAGAGAAAGCGGTGCATTAAATCGCTGCTGGGCATGATGGAAGTAGGACCATTGAGATAAAAGGGCGGCGATTTTATCACGCTTGAGGCCCCCGCTGTAAGCCTAAAGCGTCTTCAAATGCCGTTAAAGCTTGCCGCAATTGCGCTTTATTTGTCGCTCCAGCTTGGCGACCTTCTTGGCCTGCTCAGCTTTGCTGATGTCGTAGCTGGTGCCGTCTTCGCGAGTGAAATACACCGGCCCCCGCAAAATTTCCAGAGTATTGCGGGCTTCCTCGCATTGGCGGGCATTTTTGGCTTTGCGCTGAGCTTGCTGAGCGGCCTTCTGCGCGCGCAGAGCTCTCTCCTCTGGGGTTTCAGGTTTGAACAAGCGCTCCATCTTGGCGCGCTCTTCACCGCTTTCATCCACATTGACGTTAGTCACAGATTCAGAAATGTCATTCACTTCGATGCTTTTGGGTTTTTTGTCGCTGAAATGTAGCTTGCCGTTCTCGTCGCGCCACTGGTAAACCTCTCCCAGTACCGACAAGCTCAGAGAGCTGCAAACTGCCAACGCCAAACCCATGGAGAGAGATTTAGAGGCCAATTGCACGACGGCTGCTTTCTTATAAGTCATGCGATTACTCCGTTGCCGCCGTTGATGCACTGGCGCGACAGGCATTGGCCTGTGGCACGCGATAGCGATTCAGTACCGCGGCTTCCGTAGCCATAGCCTGTCGTCGATTGATCACCATTTGGTAGCCCTCTTCATCCTTGAATACGGTGTTTTGCGCCTGCCCGGTCACCACCAACTGACAGAATTGATCAAAGTCGCGGATCGGCTGGCCGTCCACCGAATGCAGTATCCAGTTCTTCCAATCGTGGTAGCCCAGATTAACATCAGCGGCCAGAACTTTCAGCCCCACGACTAGCTCGCGCTGATCATCAGCAGAGCGGCTATTGCGCGCGTGTAGGAAAGATACCGGCGCTTGGCGATGCCAATCCCGCCCCCAGCGCTTGATCAAATTCATGTTCAGCGGCACAAACACCACGCCACCATAGACGAGGTATTCGGGCTCTTGCTCGAATTGTTGCGGTCGCACCAAGCTGTAGTTGCGACTGGCTTCGGCGATCGAGAGGGTGACCTTTTGCTTCTCTCCGTCGCGCACCAAAAAGATATCCACATCATCACCCAGATGGTATTGATCGATGGCGTATTTAAAGTTAGTGCGCAGGTTCTTACGAAATTCGATACTGGTATCGTCGGCGATCTGGAAGCCATCTATCGCCATAATGACGTCATTGGGCTGAATCTTGCCCGCGGCGGCGGAGTCGTCAAAAACGTGCGCCACCAACATGCCACCGGATTTATCCCCTACGCCATAGGCTTGGCGCATGGCTGGGCTATCCAGCTCTTGAGTGCGAAACCCCAAATCGGGAAAACCATCTAGGCTGCCGTCTTCGGCATCTTTGAGCACGTGGCGAATCACACTGGGTGGTACAAAGTAGCCCAAGTTTTCCGCACGACCACTGGTATTGGCCTGCATCACCACGCCGACGATGCGGTTATCCACAATCACTGGTCCGCCGCTGTTACCCGGATTGATGGCGGCATCGATTTGACCGGCGAGCAGGTAGCCGCCAGCATGCGCGTAATATTGATGCTCCACCCGCGACAAGATGCCCTGGGTGATGCTCAAGGTGGTGCCCCCAAAGGGATAGCCAAACACCGACACCTCCTGCAGCGGCTCGGGCAGCGAACCGATTTTCAGGGGGCGTAAGCCCTTAAAGAAGCTGGTGTCTTCTACCTCTAAAATGGCCAAATCGGCTTCGTGTGAAACAAAGGCTACCCGCGCCAAATACTTGTGCGGATCGCCGTGTTTCTGCGCCTGAATGTAGGTGGCATCGGCAATAACATGAGCGTTGGTAAGAATACGATTGCCACTGATCACCGAGCCAGATCCACTGCTCTGGTTGGCGTTTAGTAGACGCCACGGGGTGAAATAATCGGGTGGGGTCGAGGTGGTGTGGATTTTAACCACCGCGTCTTTTAGGCGTTCGATGCTCTTGAGACTATCGGCGCTGGCACTGGTCGCAAAGCCCCCTAATAGACAGAGCATCCACAGCCCAATTCGATTAAATCCCATAGTACAACCACTCCTGTGTAGGCTCAGACCCAACTCGTTCATCCGTCTAGATGATCGCTTAATCTTGCTGCTCTGAACTGATGTGTTTAAATCGGTGAATTTGTCGACGCTGTTTTTTGTTCGGGCGTCGATCAGCCACTAAGCCCGTACCTCGCAAGGCTTTGCGCTGATCGGCTTCCTGCTCTCGCTTGGCAATACTGGCTGCGGTCTCTTCGTACAGCAAGGCCGCTTCGGGAGCGCCTCGGCGCTGATCTGACAAGGCAATTACCGCGACGGTTTTTTCATCCCAACCCTGACGAATGGTGAGCTCGACCCCCACCGGAATTTCTTTGCTGGGCTTAATGCGTTGGCCGTCGCAATGAACTTTACCGCCATCGATGGCTTGCTTAGCGAGGTTGCGAGTTTTAAAAAAGCGCGCCGCCCACAGCCATTTGTCCACCCGCACTTTGCTTGCCTCAAACGCGCTCATCAGGGCATGATCTCATCAAAATGATGGATGGCGGGGTACTCGGTAATCGAGCGATGCTCGCGCTGGCTGTCGGGTTGATGCAAGCAAAGTAAGTGTTTGATTCCAAAGGTTTTAGCAGAATCGAGGATACGCACGGTGTCATCGATAAAGAGGGTTCGCTGCGGATCAAACGGCTCCTTTTGGTGCAGCTCTTGCCAAAAGATTTGCGCCTCTTTCGGCTGCTGAAATTCGTGGGAGGAGATCACCATATGCAACCAGCGATCGATCTCGGTGATCTCCATCTTGAGATCGAGACTTTGCGGGTGAGCGTTGGTGATCAGTACCAGCCGTTTGTCTTGCGCCTGCAGGGCTTGCAGGAATTCCACCACGAAGGGGCGAACCGCAATTTTGTGTTTGACCTCTTCTTTGAGCGCACGAATATCCATCCCCAGTGTATCGGACCAAAACTCAAGGCAATACCAATTCAAGGTACCCTCGTGAGCGTTGATGTGCGCCTGCAGCTTGGCGGTCGCAGCCGCCTCGTCCACACCGTAGGTTTCGGCGTAGCGCTTGGGCAGATGGGTCAACCAGAAATAGTTATCGTAGTGAAGATCCAACAGGGTGCCGTCCATATCCAGCAAGACGGTATCAATTTCATTCCAATCGATCATGGAAAATAACAAACTCCGAGAAGGTGATAATGGCTAGTATGCCTGATTGTCATGCTAACTGCTGCTTGTATTAG
>CERE01057399.1_pt1 | contig 35301 bp, 28 predicted proteins | sample 530911 | NCBI WGS metagenome assembly CERE01 (sample SAMEA2621092, study PRJEB7988) | marine metagenome | biome: marine biome (ENVO:00000447); feature: mesopelagic zone (ENVO:00000213); material: "saline water (ENVO:00002010), including plankton (ENVO:xxxxxxxx)" | depth 800 m
ATACCAATAGATAACATTGCATAAACCATACCTAAATGTCCAAAAATAGGTTTATTAGCGTTTCTACGAACTATATGACTAATTATACCAAACGCTGGTAAAATTAAAATATAAACTTCAGGATGTCCAAAAAATCAAAATAAATGTTGATATAAAACAGGATCACCTCCTCCAGCTGGATCAAAAAAAGTAGTATTAAAATTTCTATCAGTTAATAACATTGTAATAGCACCTGCTAAAACTGGTAAAGAAATTAATAATAAAAATGCAGTAATTAAAACAGCTCAAACAAATAATTCAATTTTATGCATAAAAAAGCCTGGAGCTCTCATATTAAAAATAGTTACGATAAAATTTACAGAACCTAAAATAGAAGATAAACCAGATAAGTGTAAACTAAAAATGGCTAAATCAACAGATGGTCCAGAATGTGCTTGAATACTACTTAATGGTGGGTAAACAGTTCAACCAGTACCTGCTCCAGTTTCTACAAAAGAAGAGCTTAATAATAATAAAAGAGATGGTGGTAATAGTCAAAAACTAATGTTATTTAATCTCGGAAATGCCATATCTGGTGCACCAATCATAATAGGTACAAATCAGTTACCAAAACCTCCCATTAAAATAGGCATAACCATAAAAAAAATCATTAAGAAAGCGTGAGCAGTAATTAAAACATTATAAAATTGATAATTTCCTTGTAAAATTTGATCACCAATTCCACCTAATTCTGTACGTATCATTACAGAAACTACAGTTCCAATAACACCTGCAAATGCTCCTAAAAATATATATAAAGTACCAATATCTTTGTGATTACAAGACATAAATCAACGAGTTACAAAATTATAAATACCAACAGTTGATAACATTATATGTGTAATTTTTACTCGTTACCGGACTTGAACCGATAATGTATAGATTTTAAGTCTACTGTGTCTACCATTTCCACCAAACGAGCTTTTAATTTTTATTTTTCAATTAAAAATCGTAATAATAACGGCTTTTATCAGAAATAAAACTAAAATTATTTTCTATATCATAAAGAGGAGTTAGTTTAAATATACTTTTACCTCCTTTCTTTTTAGATATATTTTTTTTATGGTTATTAGCAATACTTTTATGACGTATATGAGCTTCTAATAAAGTACCACTTGTATTAGTAAAATCAATAACTTTACTTTTTTTTAATTCTCAATGACGAGTACGAAATTTATTAATATTACAAGTTAAAGCTCCTACCGGACATAAATCTATTAGATTTCCTGAAAATTCACTTGTAATAAATTTATTTATATAAGAACCAATTTCCATAGAACCTCCTCTACCAAATGCTTTTAAAGTTTCATTATCTCCAAATTTCTCTAAAAAACGCACACAACGTGTACAATGTATACATCTTGTCATTGTAGTTTTAACTACGAAACCTAAATTTTTGTCTTCGACTTTTCTTTTGTTTAAATTAAAATTTCGACTTTTATCAGAGCCAAAATCTTTAGTATAATCTTGCAAATCACATACTCCTCCTTGATCACAAATAGGACAATCTAAAGGATGATTAACTAATAAGAATTCTAAATTATTTTCTCTCGCTTTTTGTACTAAAGGTGTATTTAGAAAAATAGAAGACTTATTCATTAAAGGTGTAGAACAAGAAACTAATGGTTTTGGAGCTTTAAAAACTTCAACAAAACACATTCTACAATTACCTGCAATGTTTAAAAATTCATTATAACAAAAGCGAGGTAAGTTATAATTAAAAAAATCTACTACTTGAATTATAACTCCTAAACTATTTTTTCATAAATTATATTGAATATTATTTAATCAAATAATCATTTATTTTTATTTTAGCGTATTTTATAATTTTCAAAATTAATTAAAAAATTTTTCCAACTACAAGTTCCCTTATAGTTACCTTGTTACGACTTCGTCAGGGTTAAATTTCTGTTCGTGAACAATAAAGTCTTCTGACCAAAAAAATTTCCTTGACGTGACGGGCGGTGTGTACAAGACTTCAAAACTATTCACCGTGGCATGCTGATCCACGATTACTAACGATTCCGTCTTTATAGAGATGAGTTCCAATCTCTAATTCGAACTAAGACAATTTTTAAAGATTTGCTCGTTTTTACAAACTTGCTTCTTTTTGTTTATGCCATTGTAGCACATGTGTAGCCCAGTTTAAAAGGGCCATGACGACTTGAAGTCGGCCTCATTTTTTCAAAAAAATGAAAATTGTTTTAGATAAAAATATATTTATAATATACTTTTAAAACTAAAACAAAGGGTTACGCCCGTTCTGTTCTGTATGAACCACATCTCACGACACGGGCTGACGACAGCCATGCAACACCTATTAAATAAACTGGTAAGATTCTACGCGGATTATCGGATTAAACCACATGCTCCACCGTTTGTAAAAAGCCCCCGTCAATTCCTTTGAGTTTTAATCTTGCGACCGTAGTCCCCAGGCGGAATGTTTAACGCGTTAGCTTTAATACTAAATTTTAAATTTAATATTTAACATTCATTAGTCACAGTACAGACTACCAGGGTATCAAATCCTGTTTGCTCCCCGTACTTTTGTTTTATTAGCGTCAGTTTTAAAATAATCAATTGTTTTCACCCTTGGTACTCCTTCTTTTATATTTAAATGTCACCTATACATAAGAAATACTATTGATACCTTTTAAACTCATAGTTTTATAGTTTATAATCCATTAAAATTTTTGTTTTAATTTTAAGATTTACACATTCATAAAACCGCCTAAAAACCCTTTACGCCCAGTTCGATTGAATAACACTTGCCCCCTTCGTATTACCGCGGCTGCTGGCACGAAGTTTGCCGGGACTTAACTTGATAAAGTCATTTTCTTTCTCAACTTAGAGTTTTACAACTTATTGTTTTTAAAAGCTGTCATAATCACCCAAAAAATATTACTGGATCAAGATTTCTCTCATTGTCCAATATTCCTCACTGCTGCCTTATAAAAGTTAGGGCCTTGTCTCAGTCCCAATGTGGTTGTACGTTCTCTCAAACCAACTAAGGATCTTGGGCTTGGTAAGCTTTTACCTTACCAACAACCTAATCCTATATTGTTAAAATTTAAAGCAAAAATTTTCTTTTTAAATAAATTTCTAAAAATTTACATTATTATTTAAGATTTAATTTTTTTTTTACTTAAACTTTAAAACATTTTAATACAATACATTACTCACCCGTACGCTACTCAATAATAAAATTGCGTTAAACTTGCATGTGTTAAGTATATTTTTAGTGTTAATTCTGAGCCAGGATCAAACCCACACTCTTATTAAAAATATATTTTATAAATATATTAAATAAAAAATCACTAATTCATTATTATTTAAAATAAAAAAACACCTGTTACGAGAATTGAACTCGTATCTTTACCGTGAAAAGGTAATGTCCTAACCACTAGACTAAACAGGCTTTAAAATTATATTTAATTTTAATTGTTTACATATTTTTTATAAGGTTTTTTGAAAGTTTTCCTTAAATTTTGTCCAACTAAAGTATAATGTTCAGTTTTATATTTTGAATTTCATTGATTTAATTGATCACACATTTTCATTTTATCGAAAATTAAGTTATAAATACTTTTAGATTTTTTACTTTGAGATAAATTAATTTCTTTTTTTAATCAATGCATAGACATAAAATTTTTTTTATAAGTAAACAACGGAAGAAGTTTATAATTAACATTAATTTTTTTTTTCTTCGTATTTTTTCTTCCTATATTTTTTTCTAATAAAAAAATATAAGCTTTATTTTGTTTAAATCATTTATTAATCATTTTTAAATATATTCAATTGTTTGAATTTAAATTAGTATTATGTTTATACTTAATTAATTTTGATGAATTATATAAAATATTATCTAACTGGTTTACTAATATTTTTTTTTTTCCATTTTTAATAAAAAATTGTAAAATTGTTTTAAAATTATTTTTCATTAATGAGTATATTGTTTATAGATTATTGTCAATCTAAAGCTCCCATATATATTTCATATACAAAACCTAAAATTAAAATTACAAGAAAAATAATCATAGCAATGAATGCTTTAACATCTAAAAAACCAAATGACATTCCTCACGGAAATAAATAAATCACTTCTATATCAAAAATTAAAAATAATATAGCCACAATATAAAAGCGAATATCAAATTTGTTTCTTGCATCTTCAAAAGGTTCAAAACCACATTCATAAGCTGAAATTTTTTCTTTATATACTTTTTGCTGTATTAAAGCATAAGATACTATTACTAAAATAATACTTAATATTAAACTTAATAGTCCAAAAAAACCTAAATTTTCTATAATAGATTTATAAATAAATTGATTATAATAAAAAAACATTTTAAATTAATTATTAATCATTAAAAATAAAATAATGATACTAGATAAAATTAGTAAATTTAAATTTACATACATTAAAATTAAAGGTAAATTTATTAAAACTAATAAAATAATAACGGTTACTATAAAAATAATATACACATAATGATATAAAAAACTAAAAGTCAATTGATTTATTTTTAAAGTATTATTATAAATTAATAAAGAAATACCATTTGGTCCTAATAATTCTAAAATACCTCTATCAATATTTTGATACATTTGTTTATAAGCTACATTTAAAAAATTTTGGCTAATTCATTCATTAAATACTTTATCAAAAAATCATTTTCTATTTAAAAAATTATAAATTTTCATAGTTAAAGAAGAAATTTTTCATTTAAAAAAATTGAAAGATAGAAAATCACTACTGTATAATAATGAAGCTGTAAAAGCACTTATTAAGCCTAAAATTAATGGTATATCTTTAATATAATTATCTAAATTTTCGGCTTCAAAAAGTAATCAATTTTGAGATTTTACATAAATAACATTTTGTCAATAATTAGTACCTACACCAGTAATGAAATCTTTTGAAAAAAAACCTATGTAAAGAGCAAAAATCATTAATATAAATAAAGGAATTGACATTATATAATTACTTTCATGAGAATTTAATAAAGATTTTTTAAAACTTAACGGATCTTCTATAAAAGTATAAAAAAAAGATCTTGTGGAATAAAAAACAGTTGTTAAAACAGATAAATGTCCTAATAAACTTGCAAATTGTCCATCCATTGTATGCTGTACATTAGTTATTTCTAAAATAGCATCTTTAGAATAAAAACCTGTAGAAAATGGAAAACCTTCTAAAGCAAATGAACCTACTATCATACATAAGCTTGTGAAAATAATAAAATCAGATAAACCACCCATTTTTCGCATATCCTGTTCATCACTTAAAGCATGTATTACGGAACCAGCACTTAAAAAAAGTAATGCTTTAAAAAAAGCATGATTATACAAATGAAAAAAACTTATTTGATAATTGGATAAACCTGCTACCAAAAACATGTAACCTAATTGACTACAAGTAGAATAAGCTATTACACGTTTTAAATCGTTTTGTGTTAAACCTACAGTACCCGCTAAAAAAGCAGTAAATGCTCCTAAAAAAGTTATAATAACCATTATACTAGGTACATTTTCAAAAATAGAAGAACATCTAATTATTAAAAATACTCCTGCAGTTACCATTGTTGCAGCATGAATTAAAGCAGAAACAGGTGTAGGTCCTTCCATAGCATCGGGTAGTCAAGTATGTAAACCAATTTGAGCAGATTTTCCCATACAACCTATAAAAATAAATAAACATCCTAAAGCTAAAATATTTATTTCAGTATTGAAAAAGATAAAATGGTTATTTGGATATTCCGGCGCTAGCATAAACATAGTTATATAATTTATATTTTTAAATAAATAAAAAAATATAAATATACCTATAGCTAATGCAAAATCACCTATACGATTTATAATCATAGCTTTTATAGCAGCTTTATTTGCTTGTATACGTTGAAATCAAAAATTAATTAATAAATAAGAACATAAACCAACTCCTTCTCAACCAACAAACATTTGTAATAAATTATCACCTGTAACTAAAATAATCATAAAAAAAGTAAATAATGATAAATATGATATAAAACGTTTAATAAACGGATCTTCTCCCATATATTCTAAAGAATAAATATGTACTGCGGTTGAAATAGATAAGATAACAAAAAGCATTAAAACGCTTAAAGAATCAAAAGTGAAACCTCAAGAAATATGAATAGTTGTTGAAACTATTCAGTCACATAATTTAATATAACATTCTGCGTTACAAAAAATTACTTCATATATTAAAAAGTAAGTTAAAAATAAAATAAATAACATATTAATACAAGCTAATCTTAATAAATGAGTTTTATTTAATAAGAATCCAAATAATTGTATAATTAATGTATTTAATAATGGTATAAAAATTATAAATAAATAAATGTTATAAATAATAAAATTTTCGGATTTAAACTTTAAAATTACAATATTTTTAAAAATATTTTATATTTGGAAAGACTTGAACTTTCATCAATAGATTCGTAGTCTACTACTCTATCCCATTAAGCTACAAATACGTGAAAAATTTTTAAATATTAAAATTTAGTTTTGATTTTGAAAAAACTTTCAACAGATAATAATTGAAAGAATAAAAAATAAAAAAAAGATACTAATGCAGAAAGTTCTAAAAATGGAAATTCAACAACTTCTTGACCAATTCAACCTAAAATCATAGCAGTAAATACAAAAAATACAAAATTTAATATAGATAAAGGTTTAAATGTATTAGATCTAAATGGAGAACTATCTAATCAACTTAAAAAAAATAATATTACAATAGCTCAAAACATTGATAAAACTCCAGCTAATTTATCTGGAATTGCTCTTAAAATAGCATAAAATGGTAAAAAATATCACTCAGGTACAATATGTGTAGGAGTAACTAATGGTTGAGCTTCTATATAATTATCAGGGTGTCCTAATAAATCTGGAGCATTTGCTACAAATAATACAAAAAAAGTTATAAATAAAATTAATGCGTATAAATCTTTAATAGCTAAATAAGTAAAAAACGGTATCTTGTCTATATTAGAATTTATACCCAAAGGATTATTAGAACCAAAATCATGTAATAATACTAAATGTAATAAAGCTACTCCTGCTATTAAAAATGGTACCATAAAATGTAAACTAAAAAATCTATTTAAAGTAGGATTATCTACACTAAAACCACCTCATAATAATTGAACAATATCATTACCTATTTTAGGTATTGCAGAAAATAAATTAGTAATAACAGTTGCTCCTCAAAAACTCATTTGTCCTCAAGGTAAAACATATCCCATAAATGCTGCAGCCATCATTAATATAAAAATAAGAATACCAGATGCTCATAAATGAGTACGTGGTTGGGTATATGAACCGTAAAATAGACCTCTACAAATATGTATATATACTACTATAAAAAACATAGAAGCACCATTTGCGTGTAAATATCTTAGACCATAACCTCCCATTACATCACGCATAATATGTTCCAAATCTGCAAAAGCAGTATTAATATTTGCAGTATAATGCATTGCTAATAAGATACCTGTTATAATTTGTGAAACTAAAACTATACCTGCTAAAGATCCAAAAGATCACATATAAGATAAATTTGAAGGTGTAGGATAAAATCAAATATGATTACTATAAGTAGCACCTAATTGTGTTTTTAAAATTGATAATGTTTGTTTCATATGTTTTAAAAATTGAGGCGAATAACAGGACTTGAACCTGCGACATATAAGATCACAACTTATTACTCTACCAACTGAGTTATATCCGCCAATACAGTTAATATTATAACTAAATTGGAAAAAAAAAAATGACGAAAGCGAGATTTGAACTCACATCAGACAGAACATGAAACTGCTATTTTACCATTAAACTATTTCGTCTTTAGTTAATTAAATATATAGATATTAAAAAAACTTTTTTTGTGTATGGAATATATATAATATATAGCATAAATAAAACTTAAATGTATATATCTAAATTGTTTTTAAATAAAAATAAAATAACAAATTTAAAAAGAAAGTATGGCCGTAATAACGAAGGTAAAATTACTGTAAGGTATAGAAAAAAGGGACATAAAAGATTAATACGTTTTGTAAACGATAATTTAAAATTAGATAAAAATTTTATAGTTATTTCTATAGAATATAATCCATATAAAAATAAATTTTTAAATTTAGTTTATAATAAAAAAAAAAATGTAATTGAACATCGTTATTATGAAATTAATAACCAAACTAATGTTTTAGATATATTAAAAAATAATAATGATGTGAATTCACAAATTTCACAATCAAATAATAATATTACTAAAATAGAAAAACTTTCAATAGGTGATATTATTTGTAATATAGAAAAATTTCCTGGAAGAGGTCCCATTTTTGCACGCTCTGCAGGAACATTTGGACAACTTATTAAATTTGATAATATTAATAAAAATTTAGCTCAAATTCGTTTACCATCTAAAGAACAATACTTTATTGATAAGAATTGTTTTTGTGTTAAAGGAAAAAATTCTAATATTTTTCATAAACAATTAAAAAAATGAAAAGCAGGTTCTTCAAGTAATTTAGGAGTAAAATCTAAAGTAAGAGGTGTAGCAAAAAATCCTGTAGATCATCCGCACGGTGGTGGTGAAGGTAAAGGTTACGTAGGAAGAGCTCCGGTAAACCCTCAAGGTAAATTAACTAAAGGAGTGCCCACTCGTAAACTTAAAAAAAATTCTTTTTTTATAGCATTAAAAAGATCTAAATTAAATTAATTAAATATTATGAAAATTACAATTAAAACTAATTCAAAAAAAATTAAAAAAAATTTTATTGATAATAAATTATTATTACTTTTTTTAAATAAAAAAATTAAAATTGATGACATAAAAATGAAATCAAGAAGTACAAAAATTATGAAGTTTTTAAATAATAATAAGTTTAATATTTATAATGGATATACATATAAATCTTTAGACTTAACTTCAAAAACATTAGGTTTAAAATTTGGAGAATTATTTCCAACTAGAAAACTGCCTAAACACAAAAATTAATATTTATGGGACAAAAAGTAAATCCAAAAGGTTTTAGGATAGGTGTAACCTTAAAATGAGAAAATAATTGATTTTTAAACTCTAATTTTTTTTTTTCCAACTTTTACAAAAATTTAAATATAAAGAATCTTATCAAAGTTTTTTTGTTATCTAAATCAAAAAAAAGTATATTAGTAAATTTTTATATTTATAATATTAATAGTTATAAAAATATAATATTTATAAATTTCTATAATATGCATTTTAATAATAAAAAAAAATTATTTGATAATTATAATAACAAAGAAAATTATAACAAATTTCAAAATAAAACTTTAAAATTAAATTTTCAAAAAAAAAATGATTTTTTAACAAATAAATTAACTAAAACTAGAAAATTAAATAATAAATTAAATTTATTAAGTTTTTTTAATAAAAAATATAATTTATCTCAAAAAACTATTTATTTGAAAAATGATAATAACATTAATTTACTAAATTATAATATAAAAAAAAATTCTTTATTATTTTTTTATAAAAAAAATAAATTAAATCTTTTAATAAACAATAATAAATTTACAAATAATAATTTACATATTAACAAATTTTTACTAAATATAAAAAATATTTCCAATTTAAATTTTTTACAATTAACTAAAAAATATAATATTTTTTATAAAAATTTTAAAAATCAAAAAATTAATAATATAAATTTAAATTTTTATATTTTATCTTTTTTTTATAAAAATTTTTTAAAATTTAATTTAAATAATTATTTAAAAAAACAAAAATTAAATACAAATATTTTATTAATAAAATTTATATTGAATTTGTTAAATAAAAAAATATCTAGTAAATATATTCAGTTTAAACTTAAAGACAAAAATAATTTTATAATTATATTTATTATTAATTTAATAAAAAAAAATATTATAGATGTAATCCATTATAATAAATTATTTAGTAATAATTTATGCAAATTAAATAATTTAATTTTTAAATCACAAATTAATTCGAATTATTTAAATATAAATTCAAATATAAATAAATATTTAAATTATAAAAAACAATATGAAAATTATATGGTTAAAAAAATTATTTATACAAATAAAATAAATAATAAATTTTTAAAATTAAATACTAAAACTTTAACAAATAATGTTTTGAATAAAATTAATTTTAGTAATAATTTAATAAATATAAAAAAAAATAAATTAGGTTATTTTAAAGTACATAATAATTTAAATATTAAAAAACTTAAATATAAAAATTTAAGTTTAAATAAAAATTCATTTAAAAAAATGTTAAATATATTAACAAAATTTAATACTGAATTATATTTTTTTAATATTAAAAGTTTATTTAATTTTAAAAATTTATTACTTGATAAATCTTTAGTTTTTAATATACAAAAACAAAAAACTAAACGTTATTTTGATATAATGAACAAACTTAAAAAACGTTTTAATAAAAAATGATCAAGAATACAATTTTTAGGAATGGATTTGATGAATATTGCTCAGTATAGTTTATATTTTAAAAATGTAAAATTACTTGCTCATTTAATTTCTTATCAATTAACTTTTTTACCTAAAAATAAACGACAAACTTCTTTTTTAAAATATTTATCTAAAATTATATTTAATTTTAAAGGTGAATTTAAAGAAATTATAGGTTTAAAAATTCAATTTAAGGGACGTTTTAATAAATGAAAACGTACAAAAAAATGAATTGCTCAGGCAGGTAATTTATTGGTACAATCTTATAATACATATATTGATTATTCTTGCGTAAAAGGTTTAGTAAAAAAAGGTATTTTTAGTATACGTATTTGATTACAGTTTAAAAAAAATTCTAAATTTACTATAAAAAAAAATTTAATTAATTTTTTTCAATATTCTGTTTTTAAACAAAAATTTAAAAATAAAAATCGAAAATGAATTTTATAAAACCAAAAAATTTTAAATATAACAAAACTCAAAAAAAAAGAATAAAAACTTCAATAAAACAAAAAAGTTCTAATTTGAATTTTGGTTATTTTGGTGTAAAATCTTTAGAAATAGGCAAAGTAAGTCATAATCAAATAGAATCTTTTAGACGTACAATTACAAGTAATACAAAAAGAAAAGTAAAAATTTGAATACGTATTTTTCCTGACACTCCTATTACTTTTAAAGGTATCGGTATGAGAATGGGTAAAGGTAAAGGACAGGTAAAATATTGAATAGCTAAAGTTGAAAAAGGAAATATTTTATTTGAATTAAATGGTCAAAATTTAAATTTAATATATAAATCAGTAAAAAAAGCTATTAAAAAATTATCACTCAAAACTAAAATTGTAAAATTAAATGAAAATTTAGTTTAAACAATTTAAAGATATAGTTTTTTAAACTAATTTAGTAAACTATAAAGTAAAGTGATATAAAGCTTATAGTTCAATTGGTAAGATCATGCCACTCATAATGGCCAGGTTGTAGGTTCAAGTCCTACTAAGCTTATTTTATAAACTCTATAGTGTTAGTTATAATATTTTCTTGATTATTAATTATTTTAGGTGTTTTATTATCCGTAGCATTTTTTACATTATTAGAAAGACAAATTTTAGCGGCTTTGCAAAGACGTCAAGGTCCAAACGTAGTAGGTTTTTATGGTTTACTACAACCAATAACAGATGGTGTTAAATTAATTTTAAAAGAAACTGTTATTCCTAGAAGTTCAGATACTCTTGTTTTTATTTTTGCACCTATTTTTACATTTGCATTAGCATTATGTTTATGAGTAGCAATTCCATTTAATTCTAATTGAAAAATAATTGATTTTAATTATGGTATACTATATTTATTTACAGTATCTTCTTTAAGTGTTCATTCTGTAATAATGGCAGGATGGTCTAGTAATTCTAAATATGCTTTTCTAGGTGCACTTAGATCTGCTGCTCAAATGATTTCTTATGAAGTATCTTTTGGTATAATTATTGTAAATATTTTATTTTTATCACGTTCTTTAAATTTTATAGATATTGTTGAAGCACAATTAAATGTATGGAATGCATGATTATTATTCCCTATGTTTATTATTTTTTTTATATGTATTTTAGCAGAAACTAATAGGCACCCTTTTGATTTACCGGAAGCTGAGTCTGAATTAGTTTCTGGTTATAATGTAGAATATGCTGCAGTAGGCTTTGCTCTTTTTTTTTTAGCTGAATATAGTAATATGATTGTAATGTCTGTTTTAACAGTATTATTATTTTTAGGGGGGTGATTATTTTTTTTTTCATTACCTGTAAATATTTTGGGAATTTTTTTAGTAAATATTATTCAATTATTATTTTTTGTATTTAAAATAATGATTTTTGTTTATTTGTTTGTTTTAGTTAGAGGAACTTTGCCAAGATATAGGTATGATCAATTAATGCGTTTAGGTTGAAAAATTTTTTTACCTATAACTTTAGGTTATGTTATTTTTATAGCTAATTTATTATATACTACTGATTCTATTTATAATTTTAATTATACTTTTATAACTGAAAATATGTTTAATTTAAATACAGAATGATTATTAGCATTCTCTAATAATTCTAAAGAAACTTTAGATCATATTTTAGAAAGTAAACATCTTTTTTATAATTACCAAGAATTTTTAGAATCTGATATTTTTTATAAACTACAGTATGGAGAAACAAAAAGAGATGTTATGTTTAGGTTTAAAAATCCATTTAACAGTTCAAAAGATATAGTTATAACTAATGGTTTAACATATTTAGGAAATGATTATTGTGAATTTATAGATAAATGATTTCTGATAAGTGATTTTGATTAAAAATTTATTATTTACGTAAAGAAAAAAAAATTTTTAATATATTATATAAACGATTTAAGAAATTTGACGATAAGTTTAAAAGTAATTTTGACTATCTTTTTATAAAAGAGGTTTCTATGTTAATTTTGGATTTATATATAGATTATAAACTATTTAGAAGAATTTTTTGGATTTATTTCATAATAGAATATTTTGAAATCGAACTAGATATATGATCAATAGTATTATATTTTTATTACGTTATGTGTATAGCTTTTTGACTTTTAAATGATATAATTTGAACTTGATTTTATTATAAAGCTTGTTTATATATCCAATTATTACTTATTATTAAAACTCTTTTTTTTATAGATTGATTAATTTGAGAAACTATCTTTTTTATAGATTGATTGATTTGATGTTTATTTTTTCACCCTCATTTATATGCAATAACATTTGGAATAGTTATAGGTTTTGTTATAAGTCACGCCATATTTATAAAATTTTATAAAGTACCTTTTACGTATCAACGACTATGAGCTTTAAATGTAGAAAAAGCTTTAAAACGTAGAAAAAAATGAGATGTTAATATGTGAAAAGCTTATGAAAAATGAAAAATAGATTGGTATTACATAACAACATTTTTATGGGCTTTTCGACATCGTTATTGAATTTTAAGAAAAGATTATGAAAAATTAAATGAACTTTATTCAAGAACTGTTATTGAATTAAATAGAGCAAAAAGACAAATCGTAAGAAATAGACAAGATGAATATTTCGATTAAAATATATGCATTTCATTATTTATATATAAATAAATTTGTATTAAACCTAAAAAACTTTTTTAAAAAGTCAAATTTTACTTTTTGTAGAATTAAAGACTCAAATATGATAATTAAAAATGAAAAAATAACGATATTAAAGTCTCCTCACGTAAATAAAAGTGCAAGAGATCAATTTGAACGTAAAACTTATATTAAGACTGTTCAAATAGTTTTTGAAAATAAAAATATTAATGATAAATTTTTAATTAAATTATTAAACTTAATTAAATTTTTATCTTTAAACGTTAAAATAAAATTTTCAGTAAAAAAATAAAAAAAAAAATGAAAACACAAGATACTATAAATAAAAATTTTCTTTTATATTTAAAAAAAAACTTTAATTTTATTAATTATTATATTATAGATAACGAAATTTTTATTGTAGTTCCTTACAATAATTTGTTTAATTTTGTAACTTTTTTAAAATATAATACTTTTTGCCAGTTTAAAACTTTAGTAGATATTACAGCAGTAGATCATCCTAATCGCCAATATAGATTCGAATTAAATTACAGTTTTTTATCTTATAATTTTAATACACGTATAAATATAGTAACCTATGTACAAAATTCTTTATTTATAGATAGTATAACTCCGTTATTTAAAAGCGCAAATTGAATTGAGCGTGAAGTATGAGATCTATATGGTATTTTTTTTAATAATCATTCAGATTTACGTCGTATACTTACAGATTATGGTTTTAAAGGGCATCCTTTACGTAAAGATTTTCCGTTAACAGGTTTTAATGAATGTGTTTATGATGATTTTTTTGATAGTGTTAAATATAAAGAAGTTTCATTAACTCAAGAATATCGTAATTTTGATTTAGCTTCTTAAAACAAAAATTAAATTTTATCGGAATATGGCGTAACGGCTAACGCGTTTGTTTTGGGTACAAGAGATTATAGGTTCAAATCCTATTATTCCGAATAATGAAATCTAAATATTTAAAAAATAAAGTAGAGCGTTATAATTTTTTAAAAAAAAATAAATTTGATAAAATACTTAAATATATTTTTAATAACAAAGAAATTTCAACTAAAATAAAATATAAAGCATTATATTATTTAAAGAATTTGGACAGAAAAAATTTAAATACAAAATTAATAAATAGGTGTAGGTTAACTTATCGTTCTAAAGGTGTATTAAAAAAATTCGGGATGTCTAGATTAACTTTTAAACGTTTTGCGTCTGAAGGTAATTTAGTTGGCATTAGAAAATCTAGTTGATAAAAACTTTTTTATAATGTTTTACGTAAATTTATTAACCAAAATAAAAAATTCTAGCTATAATAAATTGAAAACAGTTGAAATACAAGGCTTTGCTTCAAAAAAATTACATAATCTTTTGCTTATTTTATATAAAGAAGGTTATATCTCTAAATTTTGTTATAAATTAGATAAAAATGATAATTTTAAGATAGTAATATTTTTAAAGTATTATAAACAAAATAAAAAAACTTTAATAAATATTAAACAAATTTCTAAATCAAATAGGTCATATTATTGTTCTAGTAAAATGGTTTGAAAACTAAAAAATAGTTTCGGTACTTATATTTTATCAACTCCTTTAGGTTTTTTAAATGATGTTGAAGCGCGACAATTAAATGTTGGAGGTAAATTAATTTGTGCTATATATTAATTAAAAATATTAAAATAGATAATAATGTATTTGTTTAAGTTACAAAAAAATTTTGATATAAAAATAGAAAAAAATTGAATGTTATTAAAAACAAATTCTGGTACTAAAATGGGTAAATTTAAAGACCCTTTTACTTTATTCACAATTAAAAATGATAAATTATATATATTAAATAAAAAAAAATTAAACTTAAATGTAATTTATAATTTAAAAAACTTATTAAATGGCTTAAATAAACAATTTTCTGTTAAATTAAGTATTATTGGTTTGGGTTATAAAATAAATTTAATTGATTCAAAAACATTAATTTTACATTTAGGGTTTAGTCATACAATTAAATATGAGCTTCCTCATGGTATAATAATGATACACCCTAAAGAAAGAGTTTCTACTTATTTATTAATTGGTGATGAGTATAGTAAATTAAAACAAGTAGCTTTAAATTTAATCAATTTAAAAAAACCAGAACCTTACAAAGGAAAAGGTATACGTTATTTTAACGAAATAATTAAATTAAAAGAAGGTAAAAAAAGCAATAATTAATTAAATAAATGGAATTAAATAATTATAAATTAAATAAATTAACAATAAATTTTTTAATAAAAATAGATTTTTATAAAACAACAAATTTTTTAAACCCAGACACAAAAATAAATTCAATATTTATAGGTAAATTTAAAAATCATTATTTATATGATATACAAAAAATAATTTGACATTTAAAATACTTTTTTTTTAATTTAGTTAATTTATTTAAAGAACGTTATAATATAATAGTGGTAAATAACATAAAATTTAAAGCTTTTAATAATATTTTAAAAGATTTAACTATATACAAAAATCAAACTAAATTTAATAAATTTGTTAATTTTATTGGTATTATAAATAATAGTTGATATAATGGAATAATATCAAACTGAAAAGTTATTTATAATTTAATAAATAAAATATTTTTTGATAAAAAACTTACTAAAAGTAAATATATTAAATTAAAAAAAGTTTTTGAAAATTTAAAATTACGTAATTTTAGTTCTCCTATTCCTGATTTAGTTTTATTTATTGGATCAAATTCAAAAGGATTAAAAGAGAGTTTAAAGTTTAATTTACCTTTATTAAGTTTTATTGATAATAATACAAATTTAAATTTTTTTTTATATTATGCTTTAGGTAATATAAAATCTTTTGATTCTTTAAATTTTTTATTAAATATTTTAGAACTTAGTGTTTATAAAAGTATATTTATCGAACAAAAAATGTTTAAAATATTAATTTTAAAAAAAATTTTGAATAATTTAAAACAATAAGGAAAATAGCTTAATGGTAAAGCAGTAGTCTTCAAAATTAAAGAGTAAGGGTTCAAATCCCTTTTTTCCTGTATATGAATATTAAAAAACATCAAAAAAAATCTGTTTTAAAAACTTTTACAATAAATTTTGGACCACAACATCCTGCTGCTCATGGTGTTTTAAGACTTATTTTAGAATTAAGTGGTGAAACTATTTCCAAAGCAGATCCGCATATCGGACTATTACATAGAGGTACTGAAAAATTAATCGAACATAAAAATTATTTACAAGCTCTACCATATTTTGATAGATTAGATTATGTTTCTATGATGAATCAGGAACATACTTATTCTTTAGCAGTAGAAAAATTAATAGGTCTTCAAGTACCTTTAAGAGCTCAATATATACGCGTAATTTTTTGTGAATTAACTAGATTATTAAACCACTTGTTAGCAATAGCTTGTCATGCTATTGATGTTGGCGCAATGACTCCACTTTTATGAAGTTTTGAAGAACGTGAACGTTTAATGGAATTTTATGAACGAGTTTCTGGTGCCCGTATGCATGCTAGTTATATACGTCCAGGGGGTGTACATTTAGATATGCCATTTGGTTTATTAGAAGATATTGAAGTTTTTGTTGAAAAATTTAAATATCGTATTGATGAATTAGAAGAATTATTAACTAATAATCGCATATGAAAACAACGTTTAGTACATATAGGAGTAGTTACTTCCGACACCGCAATGAATTATGGCTTTAGCGGAGTTTTATTAAGAGGTTCTGGCATAAAATGAGATTTACGTAAAACTCAACCTTATGAAATTTATAATAAAGTACCTTTTAATGTAAGTGTTGGTAAAAATGGTGATTGTTATGATCGTTATTTAATACGAATGAATGAAATGAGAGAAAGTTTAAAAATAGTTAAATTTTGTATCGAAACTTTACCTAAAGGTCCTGTAAAAAATACAGATTATAAATTTAATCCTCCTATGCGTAACGAAATGAAAAATTCTATGGAAGCGTTAATACATCATTTTAAATATTATACTGAAGGATTTACAGTTCCAAAAAAAAAAACTTATATTGCTACCGAAGCACCAAAAGGAGAATTTGGTGTTTTTTTAGTTTCTGACGGTACTAATAAACCTTATAGATGTAAAATAAAAGCTCCTGGTTTTAATCATTTACAGGGTTTAAATAAAATGACACAAGGTCATATGTTAGCAGATTTAGTTACAGTTATAGGTACCCAAGACATTGTTTTTGGTGAAGTTGATAGATAAAACTTTAAATAATGTTTAAAAATTATTTGTTTTATATTAAATTAATTAGTTTCATTTCATTTTTGTTAATATTTGTTTTAAATTTTAAAACTATACTTTTATTACAATTAATTTATTTTAAATTGTATTTTATTATTATAAATATTACTATTTTATTGACAATAATATTCTTAATAAAAATATTATATAAATTTGTTTATTGGTTTGAAAATAAATTAAATTATAATATATTTAGTTTTTTTATAATAATAGGTTTTTTAATAATTTCTTGTATATTATCAAAATATAATTTATTTTATTTTTTAAATGAATTTTATTTATTAAATGATTATAAACAATTTTTAAATGGTATTTTTTGATATTTTATATTTTTCATAAATTTGATTACAAATTTTTTTAAATTTAATTATTTAATTTTACCTATTTTTATATTTTTTTTTTACCAAGTTATTTTTTCAATAAAAATACTTTATATTTTATATATAAAATATTGTATAATTAAAGATAACAAAATATTTTTAAATGTTTTTAATTTTTCGAAAAATATTTAAATACTTATATATTTATATGATAGTAAACTTTTTTACAAATGAGTTTTATTTAAATGCATCCATTTTAGTATGTTTTTTAGGGTTTATTGGTATTATTTTAAACCGTTATAATTTAATTATTGTTATAATATGTATAGAAATAATGTTTTTCGGTATAAATTATTTCTTAGCAACATCTGCAGTTTCCGTTAATGATATTAAAGGTCTTTCTGTATGTTTATTTATATTAACAGTAGCTGCTACTGAATCAGCTATTGCTTTAGGACTTTTAGTTCTTTATTATCGTATTTTTAATACTATTATTTTAACATCTTAATAATTTTAAAAAACTCGGGGGTATAGTTCAATTGGTAGAATGAATGTTTTGCATATATTTGGTTATCGGTTCAAGTCCGATTATCTCCATTTAACATTTTCTGATATTCTAAGTTATGAATTTCTATAAACCACGTTTTAAAGTCGTTAAAAGAACAAACAGAAAAAATTTATTATATAAAAATTCTCGTTTATGAAAATTTAATGATAAAAGAGGTTTCAAATTTTTACGTAAAGGATTTTGACACCGTCAATATTTAAAATTGAAAAATTTAAATTGAATGATTAGAAGACGTTCTTTAAGAGTAAATAAAACTTTAAAAGATAAAAAAAATTTAAATTTTAAAAATTATTTAGATAATAGAAAAAATTTTTTACAATTTTATGGTAAATTTCAATTTAGCGATTTTAAACGTTTTTTTTTTATGTACTATAAAAAAAAAAGACTTAATAAACTAAATTTTTTTTTACGTTCTTTTGAATTTAGACCAAGTACAATATTATTTCGATTAAAATTTTTTCCTACAATTTTTGCAAGTAATTATTTTATACGTTCTCAAGGTTTTTTATTAAACGGAAATTTAAATAAAAATATTAATCAAATAGTTAAAATAGGAGATATAATTTCTATTAATAATAATTATTGATTTTTATTTTTATATATGTTTGAAAAAAAAATTTATAAGCGATTAACTCGTTTTACTTCTTTTTTTTTACGAAAAAAAAAATTTTTTAATAAATTTAAATTATTTTATTATATAAACAATAAGCAATTCTTAAATAAAAAAAAAATGAAATTTATTAATAAATTTCAACAAGATTCTTTTTCCCAAAAATTTTATAATTATAATTTAAAAAATACTAATAAAAAATACTTCCAATTAAATAAAAATCTTAATTTTAGAACTAATTATTTGAAATATTTAAATCGTTTAAATATTGAAAAAAATTCTAAATTTATTAATTATAAAAAAAAAATTAATAAAAAATCTTTAAATAATATTTATTCTTTTTTTAAGTCTACAAATACTAAAAATAGAAAAAATTTTAGATTAGCTAAATATAATAAATTTAGTAAAATAAATTTAAATTTTAAGTATAGTGACATTATTAATTCAAAATATAAAAATATTAAGTTAAATTTAATTAAAATAAAATTAATATCAAGATTAAAAAAGATTAAATCTATGTTAAATTATTTTTATAAGTTTATAAAAATAATTAAAAATAAAAATTTAAATTTTTTATGACTTTTTTTATATTTGAAATATAAACAAGTAAAATTTTCTTTATTAGATAAATCATCTATTATAAATTTAAAATTAAAAAAAATAACTTTTTTAAATATTTTAAAGAAAAAATTATTTAACAGTTTTAATATACAAATTTCTTTTTTTAATATTACTCATAATAATTATAAAAAATTTTTATCTTTATTTAAATTATTTAAACAATTTAACTTAATTTTATTAAATGATAATAAAAATATAAATTATAACAAAAATAAATTCTCTTTATTCTTAAATATTTTATTTAATGGTCAATTATTAAACAATAAAATTAATAATGTGACATATTTAAAAAATTATGAGAATTCTATAAATTATTATGAGAAAGTAAATATAAATAATTACGAAAAAAAATTAATTAAATTTAATTATTCAAATAATTTAAAAGAAATTTTAAATATAAAGATGCAATTATTTTCTATCTTATTTTTTAGTAAAGTTTTAACTTATAATTTAAAATTATTATTAAATAATAATTATTTGAAATTATTAATAACATTAATTAATAATTCTTCAAAACAAAATTTATCAAAGTTTTTAATAGACAAACATAAAATTGAAAATAACAAAAATTTTGAAACTTTATATTTATTTTTTATTTATAAAACAATATTATTAAATAATAAGAAAAATTTAAATGATTTTACAAAATTTATAGAAAAAAATAAAAAAATTGAATTTGTCTTAAAAGATTTATTTAAAAATTATTTTTGAATGAAATATTCTTCTGATTATATTATAACTAATAGATTTTTTATTTGATATAAATTAAATAAAAAAAATATTTTAAAAAACAAAAAACAAAAAAATTTATTTATGAAAATAAATAAATTAAAAAAAATTTTATTAAAAAAAACAAAATGACGTTTTTTTAAGAAATTTAACTACGGAGTAAAATTAAATGAATTTTGGTTTTTACCAAAATATTATGATTTTAATTTTTATACTTTAAAAGGAGGTATTTTACGTAATCCTCAACAAAATGAAATACATACTTCTTCAAAAATTTCATTTAAAAATATTATTAATAATTATAAACAATATTTTTAATAAATAATACGAAATATGACTTTTTTATCAATATTATTAAGTTTCTCTCCGGATCAAATGCGTCTTTCTGAAGATTTTGGTGATTATATTGCTTATGACCAAGCTATATTATTTAATGAATATATTACCCCGGATACTTTTGCTGTATCATTTGAATTAAAGGCTAAAGAAAGTTTACCTGTTATAAAAGATTCTTTCCCGAATTTTGATGAAGAAACTACAATAGGTAAATTTCTTATAATTGATTCAGGTTTTTATTCATTTTTTTTAACAAAAGTAGCACAATTTTTTATAGAATTATTTACTATTAAAAATTATTCTGGAACAAATCTTGCAACTTTAATAGGTTTAGTTACTTTAGGTTTTTTATTTAATTTTTGTATTTCTATACGAATTGAAGTATCAAAAATACGTTTAACTTTTTTATCTTTTATTTCTATAATATTTACATTTTTTATTTTACTTACAGCGTTGCAAATTTTAAATGGTGTTGCTCCTTTAGCTGTTTTCAATAGTAAAAATGATACTTTCGTATTAACAGCATTTGCGACTAATGTTGCAAAAATGGTAGTGGAACCTGGTTCTTTTTTAGTAGGACCTTCTGATGACGTAGAGGCGATACAAAAAAATCTTTTTTCCGATCCAAACGCTTTAAATTTGTATAATAATAGTTCTTTTAGAAAACTTACAAACGATATTGTAAAATTAGAAAACGATGTATATGTAAAAGGAGAATATCATAAAAGTTCTTCTCTTTTTAATAAATATCAGATTCATTCTAGTTTTTTCGAAACCAACTCTTTAATAAATAATGGTTATAAAATTATAACTGTTAAGGACATGGCTTTAGATATAATGAATACCGTATATGCTCTAGTAGGTACTAATAATATAGATCCTTCAAGGCCGGGAGACTTTTTAGACCACACTCCTTTAAGACATTATCAATCTATGAGAGGAAGTCATTTTTTTATATTATCTTCTTGTTTTTGTTTATTTTTTTTATTATTATTATTTATTGGTTTTAGTGATCAGCAATTTTTAAATCAAAATAAAAATTTTGAATTTATTTGATTATTATGGTTATTTATTATATCAAGTCTACTGTTATTAATGACCGGTTTTGATTTAATTGAGATATTTATTGCTTTAGAATGTTTAAGTTTTTGTTCATATATTTTAATAAGTTTAGAACGTTCTAAAAAATTAAGTTCTATTTCCGGTATACGTTATTTAATAATTAGTGCTTTACCTTCTGCCTTGTTGATTTTAGGTATAATTTTTTTATATAAACAAAATGTTTGTTTTAATTTAAATTTTATTGAAAGTTTAAATACTGTAGATTTTTTAGTAAATAGAGATGTATTCGAAAATACTTTATTTGAAACTAAACCTAGTTTTTGAAAATTTGAAGAACAAAAAATAGATAATTATGAGAAATTTCAAATACTTAGTGATGTAATTAATCAAAATTATAATATATTTAATACTAATAATAATCAATTTTTAACACAATTTTATAATTTTAATATAGTTTATTTTTATTCATTAATTTTAATTAGTATTTTTTTTATTATTTCTAATTTAAGTTTCAAATTAAGTGCAGCTCCATTTCATTTTTGAGCACCAGTAATTTATAATAATGGTTTATTAAGTAGTGTAATATTTTTAAATATATTATTAAAATTAGTTATATTTTTATTTTTAATAATGTTCGCTGAAATTATAAATAATTTATTACAACATGAAATTAAAAATTTATTTTTATTTTTTGCTTTAATGTCTTTTTTTTTTGGTGCAGGAGGTGCAATAAATGAACGTTTTATTAAGCGCTTTTTAGTTTACAGTTCAATGGTTGATGTAGGATTTATTCTTTTAGTTTTTTCTTTTTATGATTTAAATAAAGTAAAAAATATTTTATTATATCTTTTGGTTTATAATTTAAGTTCTATGATTATATGATTTTTTTTACTTGTTGTTAGAAAACATACTAAATTTTTAACAAACTTAAGTAATGTTTTAAATAATAATAATTTAATGAAATTTATATTTTCTTTTGTAATTTTTTCAATGGCAGGTATTCCTCCATTTGCAGGGTTTTTTATTAAATATAATATTTTAAAAGATATTGTAAATTCTGAAAATATGTGATTATCATTTATTGTACTTTTATTTACTATTTTAAGTTTGTTTTATTATCTACGTTTAATAAAAATAGTAATGTTTGATAATATTAATAATACTAAATCTTCTAATCTTAAAAATAATAATTTTAAATATGTATTATTTGCATTATTATTAAATTTTGTAATTTTTTTTTTAATATTTGTACAAGAATCTTTTCTAATAATATTTGACCAGTTATCATATTATTTATTTGTAGACGTACGAGATTTAGCTAGTTATGTGTTTACTATATTTGTAGATGGTACTATGAAAAATTTTCTTTTTGATACTTTTAAAGACTATTATATTAATTTAGATAGTTATTTAGGTTCTGAACACTATATAAAACAAAGTAAGCTTCGTAAAATAGCTATTGGTTTTATGAAAAATAAAGTAAACCCTAATTTTGAAATTTTAAATTAAAGGAAAAGTAACTCAGCGGTAGAGTATCAGATTGTCAATCTGAAAGCGGCGGGTTCGATTCCCGTCTTTTCCGGTTTATTTCTTACCTGTATAAAAATAAGAGAAAACATTTTTTTTTTAAGAGAGACTATTCCAAATTCTCATTTAATTAATAAAAATATAATAATATTATTTTCTATAAAAGAAATTAATTCAAACTATTTATAGCAACAAAAATAAAAAAAAAAAGACAAATAAAGGAAAAGTGGCTGAATGGTTAAAGCACCAACTTGCTAAGTTGGCGTCGCTATGATTTGCAGGTTCGATTCCTGTCTTTTCCGTTTATATAATGACAATTTTAAAATTATAAAAATAATTTAGTATTATGAAAAACAATATACATTTATCAAAATTTGTAAAAAAAAATAAATTTATTAATGAATGTTTAATTTTTAAAAATATCTTAATTAATACAAATTTTAACTTATTAGTTTTTACAGAATTTTTTGATTCTAATGAAAAATTGAAAGTTATTAAAACTTTAAATAATAATGAAATATTAAGTTATGTACCTTCTGTTAAATATACTAAAACTATCTTAAAAGATAATAAAAATTTAAAAAATATTTTTGAAACTAATTTTATTTTTTTATATGAAAATAATGATAAAGATTTAGATTTAAAAAAATTAAATTTAATAATTAATATTAGTTTTTTTAAAATAATTGGTACCTTTATCAAAAAAAAATTTTATAAATGAAATAAACTTAATAAAGTAAACAAAAATATAACTCACGCTAATCTATTATTTTTATATATAAATTTTTTAAAACTAAAATTAATAAAATTTAAAAGTTTAATTAACAAGTACAATTAAACCAAAGTGGTGAAATTGGTAGACGCGGTAGGTTTAGATTCTATTCCTTAAAAGGGTAAGGGTTCAAGTCCCTTCTTTGGTAATATAATTTTTAATAATAATAAAATAAATACGATAAAATTATCTCTAATAGCTCAGGGGTAGAGCAAATGGCTGTTAACCATTGTGTCACTGGTTCAAATCCGGTTTAGGGAGATAGTATAATAGAGATATCTAGACCTTAAAATAAAAGCGTAAAAAAAACGAAAAGTCATAAGTAATACAATGATAATTTATGAATTCTTTTAGGAAAACTTATTTATATTAAATTTTCAATTTTAGTGAACTGAAACATCTAAGTAACTAAAAAAAATAAATCAAAAGAGATTTTGTTAGTAGTGGCGAGCGAATACAAAATAGGCAGTTAAATTTTAAGATTATTATAATTCTTTACAATTTTTAAAAAAGGTTATAAACCTGTAGTATAAAAAATAATAATCTAGTTTAATATAGTAAAACAAAACACGTGTAATTTTGTTTGAAAACAGGAAGACCACTTTCTAAGCCTAAATACGTTTTAAGGATCAATAGCGAAAAAGTACCGTAAGGGAAAGATGAAAAAGGCCCTAAAATGGTGTTTGAAAAGCATTTGAATTATTATATTACAATAGTTGGTTTTAAGATATTTAAATACAACGTACCTTTTGCATAAGGGATCAACGAGTTAATTTTATTAGCAAGCTTAAATTGTTTAATTAAGGCGTAGAAAAATCAAATTTTAATAGAGTGTTTATTAAGTTAATAAAATTATACCCGAAACCAGGTGATCTAATCATGAACAGGTTGAAATATATTAGATAATAATTTTGAAAGACCGCACCCGTGTATGTAGAAAAATACTGGGATGATTTGTGATTAGGAGTGAAAGGCTAATCAAACTTGGATATAGCTGGTTTTTTGCGAAATTTATTTAAGTAAAGCGTTTTATGATTTTTTTGTAGGGTAAAGCACTTTTTAAGTGAGGGGGAGTAAAATCTTACTGAATTTAGAAAAACTCTGAATATGCAAAATTAAAATAAAGCAGTGAGACTATGGGTGCGAAGATTCATAGTCAAAAGGGAAACAGCCCAGATTATAAAATAAGGTTCTTAATTTTTCTCAAGTGATAAAAAATAAAACAATGTTTAGACAGTTAAAAGGTAAGCTTGGAGGCAGCTATCCTTTAAAGAATGCGTAAAAGCTCATTAACTTAATATTGTTTGTTTGATAATGTATAGGAGCTAAAGAAAAAACCGAATTTATAAATTTAAAAAAAATTTTAAATGGTAGCAAAATGGTTTGTTTATAATAATAAATAAGTTAAAAAATTTATTTATTAAATCAAACGTAAAAATGTTGATATGAGTAACGATAAACAATGTCAAAAAACATTGTCGCCGAAAATTCTAGGTTTTTAAGGTTAAAGATAAACTTCCTGTAAGTTAAACGTTCCCTAAGGTTTTATACGAAAGTTTAAACTAATGGGTTTTTATTCAAATTTTACAAATTTCAAAATAAATTTCAAAAAAAAATTAAATAAATTTTAGTTTTGAAATATTTTGCTGGAAAAATATTTTGTTTTAGGTTTCAGAATAAAACGTACTTAAACCGACACAGGTGAATAGGTAGAATATACTAAGGCGCTTGAAATAATTATGTTAAAGGAACTCGGCAAATTGGCTCTGTAACTTCGGAATAAGGGGTATCTCATTTATATTTTATAAAGTATAAATTAGAGATTTCAGTAAAGAAGGGGTAGCGACTGTTTAACAAAAACACAAGACTCTGCTAAATTGCAAAATGATGTATAGGGTCTGACACCTGCCCAGTGCTGTAAGGTTAAGAGAATATGTTTAAGCATTGAATCTAATCCCCAGTAAACGGCGGCTGTAACTCTGACGGTCCTAAGGTAGCGAAATTCCTTGTCGGGTAAGTTCCGACCTGCATGAAAGGTGTAACGACTTCCCCGCTGTCTCTAACATAAATTCAGTGAAATTAAATTGTTCGTGAAGATGCGAACGTAAGATGGCTAGACGGAAAGACCCCGTGCACCTTCACTACATTATTACATTGTTAAAAGAAAAATTATATGTAGAATAGGTGGGAGCTTATTATTTTTTTTAATTAATTTTAAAAATTTAAGCAATAGTGAAATACCACTTTTAATTTTTTTTTTAACTAATTGACAAAAAACAGTGTATTATTGGTAGTTTGACTGGGGCGGTCTCCTCCTAAAAAGTAACGGGGGAGTATAAAAGGTAGACTCAAATTTTAATAAAATTAAATTGCAGAGTGTAATGGCATAAGTTTGCTTAACTACAAGATTTACAAATCGAGTAGGAACGAAAGTTTATCATAGTGATCCGGTGATTTTTTGTGGATAAATCATCGCTCAACGGATAAAAGGTACGCCGGGGATAACAGGCTAATGATTCTTAAGAGTTCAAATCGACGGAATCGTTTGGCACCTCGATGTCGGCTCATCATTTCCTGGAGCTGTAGAAGGTTCCAAGGGTTAGGCTGTTCGCCTATTAAAATGGTACGCGAGCTGGGTTCAGAACGTCGTGAGACAGTTTGGTCCCTATCTACCATCTTATTAAAATTGAGAGGCTCTGACTTTAGTACGAGAGGACCAAGTTGGACTAACCTATGGTGTATCAATTGTTTTAAAAAAGCATTGTTGATAAGCTACGTTAGGAAAGAATAATTACTGAAAGCATATAAATAAGAAATCTTCCTCAATATTTATTTTTTTAAACGTATAAGACCAGTACGTTAATAGGCTTTAAATATTTAAAATTAATTTTTTTGTTTTAAAGTACTAATGTTTATATAAAATTTGTAAAACTGTATAAAAGTGTTATACAGTAACAAAAAAATATTTTTTATATTAAAAAACTTGATTTAAGATTTAAAAAACAAATTTTGATAACAAATTTTAATCTATTTAAATTCTCAAAAGAATTTTTTGTATATATACTATTCTTTTTAGTTTTATATTTTTATTTTTTTATATCCAATACATATTTTAATTTATTTAATTTATTTATTATTTTACTTTTTTGTCAATTATTATTATTTTTTTTTTATTATAAAAAAAATAATTATAACTTGTTACACAAATATATTACTGATATAAGTCAATGTCAGTTTATTTTATCAATAATTTTTGGCTTATGTTTATATGATTCTTTAAATTTGGATATAAGTAATAAACAATATTATTTTTATAATATGTATTTTTTTTTTCCAATTTTATCTGCTGATAATCCTATTTTAATATCTTTTAAAATAGATTGAATTTCTTTTTTTTTTTTTATCTTAACAAACTTATTTATTTATTTATGTTTAATAAGTATTTCTAAAGAACAAGAATTTTTTAAAGAGACTTTATTTTTTTTGATATTTTTACAATGAGGTTTATTATTAGCTTTTATAACTGTAGATATTTTAGGATTTTTCATTTTTTTTGAAAGTACATTAATTCCTATTTTTTTTATAGTTTTATTATTAGGTTCACGTGAGCGTAGAATTAGAGCAAGTTATTTAATATCTATTTATACTTTATTTGGATCTATATTTATGCTTTTTACTATACTATATTTATACAATAAGATAGGTACAAGTTCTTATTTAGTATTAAGCACTATAGATTTTTCTCTTACAGATCAATATTGACTTTGATTATTTTTTTTTTTAGCATTTGCAGCAAAAATACCTACATTTCCATTACACATATGATTACCAGAAGCTCACGTTGAAGCACCTACAATAGGTTCTGTTTTATTAGCAGCTTTACTATTAAAATTAGGTACATATGGTTTAATACGTTTTGGTATATTTTTATTTCCTTACGGTACCATAAATTTTAGTGCATTTGTAAGTTTATTAGCAATGATTAGTATAGTTTATACAAGCATGATTGCTATACGTCAAATTGATTTAAAAAAAATTATTGCTTATTCTTCAGTAGGCCATATGAACGTAGTTTTATTAGGTATAATTCTAATAAATGTCGATAATTTAGAAGGAGCTATTTTTCAAATGTTAAGTCATGGCGTAGTTTCTGGTGCATTATTTTTTTGTGTAGGTGCTTTATATAAAAGATATAAAGTAAGATCTCTTAAATATTTTGGAGGTTTAATGCAAACTAATCCGTTATTATGTGTAATGTTTTTAATATTTTTTATGGGTAATATAAGTTTTCCAGGAACAAGTAGTTTCGTAGGAGAATTTGTTTTATTTATGGGAATGTTTAATTATACAAGTACTTTAGTTTTTATAGCTGCTACTAGTATGGTTTTAGGAGCAATTTATAGTTTATGAACTTTCAATAGATTAAGTTTTGGAAATTTACGTAATTTAACTTTACGTAATCATACTGATTTAAACAAAAATGAAATTTATATTTTCGCAGTTTTATTATATTTTTTATTTTTATTAGGTTTACAGCCTTCTATTATATTTGAAAATTTACATTTTGAATGTTTAAACATTATAGAACATATAAAATTACAAATTATATAAAGTTTCATATAAATACAATTATGAATATGTAGCTCAGTCGGTAGAGCACCGGACTTTTAATCCGTTGGTCCCGGGTTCGATTCCCGGCGTGTTCATTTTCAATATAAAAATGACATTAAAGAATAATTTTTATTTAATTCAAAAACAAAAAAATATATCTTGTGTTATAGGTTCAAATGGTGATATTATTGACTTATTTTCTTTAAATAAGTTATTTAATGTTGATAATAATTCTTTAAATCTTATATATGATGATAATATTTCTTCATCTTTTATAGATTTTCCTTGTTTTTATAGATCAACTTTTTCAATAAATAAAAACAAAAATTTTAATAATATTTTTATATTAGGTACAAATCCTAGATTTGAAAATAGTGCTGTACAATTATATTTAAGAAATATGACAAATGAAAATACTACAAATATTTTTATTTTAAATAATTATAATAGACTTACTTTTAGAAATAAACTTATTGGTACAAGTAATAATTTTTTTATTAATATTTTTGAAGGTAAAGAAAAATTTTTATTAAATTTTTTCAAAAAATCAAAAAATTTATTTATAAATGGTTATAATAGTACAAATTTAAAAAAAAAAAATTGTAATGAATTTCAAAAACAGTTTTTAAATTTAAAATTATATAGTTTTACTAATGATAAAAATCAATTTTTAGACTTATCTAATAATTTAACTTTATTAGCTAATAATGAATTTAATAGTTTTATAAGTTCCAAAAATATAATCAATTTTAATGTTAAAAACAAGTTAGAAAAAACTAATAATATTATATTATTTCAGACTAATAATTTAAATAATTTAGCTAAAAATATATCAACTTTATATAATTTTTGTAATAATAAATTAAATAATATTTCTTTTAAAAATAATATAAAAAAAAAAAATACTAAATATATCTATAATAATTTTCAAAAAAAAAATTTTGTAATAAATTTTTCAGGTTTATTATTAAAAAGTAACAAAATAGTTCAAAATCAAGATTTAAATAAAAATAATTTATTTTATTTATATAAAAAATCTTTTTTAAAAAAAACTTTAAATAAAATTTTTTTAAATGAATTTACTTCTTTATACAAATATAATTTAACTTCAAAAAATAAAAATTTAAATAATATATGATTTTCAAAATTATTTAATAATAAAAAAAATTATATAAATAATATATTTAATCAAAGTTCATTAAATAATTTTTTTATAAGAAATTTAAATAAAAAATATTTTACTTTTTGATGATTTATAAATAATGTTTTAACTAGTAATAAAATATTTTTTTATAATTATACAAATAGTATAAAAAATTATTACTTAAATGATTCTTTATGTAAAAATTCTTATAATATGCTTTTATTAAGTTTATTAAAAAATAGACACAATAATCCTTTTTAATTATATACTTATTATGAAATATCAAAAAACTTTAATTATCCAAAAAGATGGATCAACTTATTATAAAAATTGAAAAATAAAAAAAAAAAATTTTTTTTTATTAAATAATTATAATTTTAACTTAAATTGAAAAATAAAGAAATATACAAAAATTTTCAATAAACAAATTATTGAAACTAAATAATTTTAGATGATCAAGTAACATAATTGGCTAATGTGTGAGATTGCAAATCTTTAAATAGGGGTTCAAATCCCCTCTTGATCTTTTTTACATTATGGAAAAATTTTCAATAAGTAAACGTTATTTAAAACACCCGTTTCATATCGTAGATCCAAGTCCATGACCTTTTTTTAGTTCATTTGGAGCATTTAGTACTGTAGTAGGTTTTGTAATGACCGCACATTTTTATGATAAAGGTTCTTTATTAATGAAATTAGGATTTTTATTTTTATTATTATGTTCTATATTTTGATGAAGAGATGTTATTCGTGAAAGTACTTTTGAAGGACAACATACTTTTTATGTACGTCAAGGTTTAAGAATGGGTATGATTTTATTTATAGTATCTGAAGCTATGTTATTTTTTGCTTTTTTTTGAGCATTTTTTCATTCTAGCTTAAACCCTACTCCTGAATTAGGAGCAGTTTGACCTCCTAAAGGAATTGAAGCATTAAATCCATTTCATGTTCCGTTATTAAATACTTTTGTATTATTAAATTCTGGAGCTTTTGTTACTTGAGCTCATTATAGTTTATTAGCAGGCTATAGAAAACAAACTATAAATAGTTTATTATTTACTATAATTCTTGCGTTATTTTTTACTTGTTTACAAGCTGTAGAATATACTCAAGCATCTTTTAATATTTCTGATAGTGTTTATGGTTCTGTTTTTTACATGACAACAGGTTTACATGGTTCTCATGTTTTAATTGGTACTATATTTTTATTAGTATGTTTAGTTAGATTAATTCAACACCATTTTACTAAAAAACATCATATAGGTTTAGAAAATGCAATTTGATACTGACATTTCGTAGATGTTGTATGAATTTTTGTTTATTTATTTATTTATTGATGAGGATATGGTACAAATTAAATTATTATAAAAATTATTTAAAATTTTTATAAAAGTAAAGTGACAGGTGTTAATATGGGCTCATGATCCACTATTTGTAGGTTCGATTCCTACCTTTATTAAAAAACTTTTATGTTATTTAAAAAATTAAAAACTCAAAAAAACTTATCTAGTAACAATTTTTGTACACAACCTGAAATTAAAAAATTAATTTTTAATGCAAAACATTTTGGTAAAGTTATAAAAGTTAAAGATGGTGTTGCTTTTGTTATAAATTTACGTAATGTTACTTTTGGTGAATTAGTATTATTTATACCTTCTGTACGTCGTTTAAAAAAATATAAACAAAATAACGATAAACCATGAAACTTTGTTGATGGTATGGTTGTTGGTGTAAGTTCTAACTATACTTCAATCGTTGTTTTAGGTAACGAACGTTTAGTTAAAGTAAATGATCGTTTAATTGGTAGAGGAAACGTTGTTAGTTTATACGTTTCTATTGGTTTATTAGGTAGAATTATTAATCCATTAGGACAACCTATTGATAATCCAACTAAACCTATAGCTAATGATGAGAGTCCTGTAGATTCTAAATTACGTAACTATTTTTTAGGACCAAAAATCGCAGGTTATAGAAGACCAGTTGAATTAATTGCTCCTGGTATTATTGTTAGAAAATCTGTTAATAAACCTTTATTAAGTGGTTTAAATGCTATTGATAGTATGATTCCAGTAGGTTTAGGACAACGTGAATTAATTATTGGTGATCGTCAAACCGGTAAAACTGCTATTGCAGTTGATTTAATTATCAATCAATCTTTTATCAATGAATTATTACGTAATATTACTTTAAGTAAAAAAAAAAATAATAACAAATTATTATCTAATAAACCTTGTTATTCTATTTATGTAGGTATTGGTCAAAAACAATCTACTATTGCACGTTTATCTAAAACTTTAGCTAAACCACGTAATTTATTTGAACGTTTTGTTGAAAAAGAACGTACTGTATTTTTTAGACCATTAAATTATAGTATAATTATTAGTTCTATTTCTTCTGATACAGCACCTATTCAATTTTTAGCACCATATTCTGGTTGTACTATTGGTGAATTTTTTAGAGATAATGGTGAAAATGCTGTAATTATTTATGATGATTTATCTAAACAAGCAGTAGCTTATCGTCAAATGTCTTTACTTTTACGTCGTCCACCAGGTCGTGAAGCATACCCAGGAGATGTTTTCTATTTACACTCTCGTTTATTAGAACGTGCAGCTCAATTATCTGATAATGTAGGTGGTGGTTCTTTAACTGCATTACCAATTATTGAAACTATGGCAAATGATGTTTCTGCTTATATCCCTACTAACGTTATTTCTATTACTGACGGACAAATTTTTTTAGAATCTGATTTATTTAATCAAGGTATTCGTCCAGCAATTAATGTAGGATTATCTGTAAGTCGTGTTGGTTCTGCAGCACAATATAAACCAATGAAACAAATTGCAGGTACTTTAAAATTAGAATTAGCTCAATATAGAGAAGTTGTTGAATTTTCTAAATTTGGTGCAAGTTTAGATGCTGAAACTAAAAGACAATTAAATAGAGGTGCTCGTTTAATTGAATTATTAAAACAAGGACAATATGTTCCATTAGATGTTTCTACTCAAATAATTTTTGTTTATTTAGGTATTGCAGGTATTTTAGATTTATTAGAATTAGATCAAATTCAAAATTTAAAATCTATTGTTAATGAACATTTAAAAACTAAAGAAGAAAACAAAATAAAAAGTAATCAATATTTACAAGAAAATGGTATTATTGATAATACTTTTAAATATCTAGTTTGTCGTGACATTTTAGATATTCGTAGTTATGTTAAATTTTAGTTAATTTAAAATTCTTACTTTTTGGTAATGTCTTTATTTAGTCCATTAGAAGGTTTTAAAAGTTTTGCATACGATTATACTTTTACAAATATTAACTCTTCCGGTGAAAATTTTAATTTAGGAGGAGGTTTTTTTAACAATTTAAACAATAATGATTTTTTTTTAATACCTATTTTTTGATCTCAAAGTCATTTTTTTGTTTCTTATTTATTTTTTTTAGCTTTGCTATATTTTTATTTTTCTGTTTTAGATTTTCAAAAAACTAAAGAAGGTTTATATACTTTCTTTAGTGTTTTTGTATTCGTAATTATCGTACAATTAGTATTTCATGTATTTGGTATACAAAGTTTTTATTATTACGAAATTTCTAAAAATATTAATGGTATTCTAAATTTTGATGCTGTATCTTTTCAAAGTGGTTTTATTAATATTTTTTTTATTAAAGAAAGTGTAAGTTTTATCTCTTTATTTTTATTAGTTTGATTATTATCAAACTGAAATTTAACTGATACTCTATTAATACCAAAAACTGTTATAGAAATTTTAGACGAATATATCTATAAAGCAAATTTAAATTTATTTTCTGATGTTTTAGATTTAAAAAATAATCACGAAGTTAAACAATACCAAGAATTTTTTATAAAAACACACGGATTATTATTATTTATTTTAATAGCTAATGTACAGGGTATGGTTCCTTATTCTACAACTATTACTGCAAGTTTTGTAAATACTTTTTATGTGGGTTTAGCTGTTTTTATTAATATTATTTTAACAATTATTACTGAAAAAGGTGTTTTATACTTTTTTAGTTTATTTTATCCACCAGGTTGTCCATTAGTTTTAGTATTAGTATTAAGTCCTATTGAATTTATTTCTTATTCTTTTAGGGTAGCAAGTTTATCTACACGTTTATTTGCCAATATGATGGCTGGACACACTTTGATGAAAGTTGTTGCTGGTTTTGGTTGATCTAGTTTATTAATGGGTGATATGTATATTTTAGTACATTATGTACCTTTTATATTCTTATTTATTTTTACTGTATTAGAAACAGCAGTTGCTTTTATTCAGACTTATATTTTTGTAATATTAATTTATTTATATTTAAGCGATATTTTTGTAGGGCATTAAAAATAAATTAAGTTTAAACTATTAAATACATTTATATTTAATAATTGTATATACAAAATTTTTTATTTTAATAATATAATTTTATTAAAGCTTAAATAGCTCAGTGGTAGAGCAAAAGACTGAAAATCTTTGTGTCAGTGGTTCAAACCCACTTTTAGGCAAAACCTTATTTTTTTTTTACAAAAATTGTTTGGAATAAAAGGATTCGAACCTTTGCGTAGCAGTATCAAAAACTGTTGCCTTACCTCTTGGCTATATTCCATTTTTTACAGGAATATTATAATTGGATAAAATAAATAATTTTTCTTCTAAAAGTCAAGATGAAAAGATAAAACTTATATTTATTTTATTAATAATATTCTGTTTAATATTGAACATTTGATAATAATTAATTAATTGTGTTAAAACAAAATTAAAAGAAAAATCATTTTTTTGAAATATTTTACTACTTAATCGATTTTTCATTAACGGTAAAGTTAATATTAGAGAATCAATAAAATTATATAAATTATTATTTCTTAAAGTAATTTTACAACCTACAAAAGTATTTTTTCTAATATTTAAATAGACATAAATTTTACGTGAAATTTGTTTATATATTTTTTGTAAAGTTAATATTTCCATAATTAATAAAAAAAGAGAAATGCGCTTTTTATTAAAATTTATACGCTCGAAAGTAGTATTTAATACAATTTTTGTTATATTTTCTGAATGTTTAAA
>CERE01033281.1_pt1 | contig 34536 bp, 34 predicted proteins | sample 530911 | NCBI WGS metagenome assembly CERE01 (sample SAMEA2621092, study PRJEB7988) | marine metagenome | biome: marine biome (ENVO:00000447); feature: mesopelagic zone (ENVO:00000213); material: "saline water (ENVO:00002010), including plankton (ENVO:xxxxxxxx)" | depth 800 m
CCGCCCAACCAGATCATTCACGTTAAATATGAGCCAGGCTTCAAACTGGACGAACTCTATGTACCCTTTTGGTTTTCCGGCGTACTGAAAACCTCATTCATCGAAAACGATACGGCAGCATCGGCCTACAGTCTGGCCGTCAAACATATCGATCAGTATTCAGAAGACGGATAATTTTCTATCCGTCGATACAGGCGAGCAGCTGTCTTTCCCAGTCATCGGATAAATCACTGGCAATAATCTCGATCCGGCTTTCCATGCAGTCATCCAGCTCGATTTCAGTGAGCGCGTCACTGGTGAGGTTGTATCCAAAGATACCGTCATGGGTAATGAATACCGCCTTCATGCGCTCAGCGGTGATACCACTGAGAAAAGAAAACAACTTGCTGCGATCAAACGTCTTGCCCGCATCAAAACGCCAACCCAGACTGCGAAAGCCCTCGCCTTCATTCACCGCTCTGATAAAACCACACTCAGGAATAGGTTCTGCGTCTAGCGCCTTAACTGACTGATTGGCATTATCATGACTATGGTGACGCCTCGCGTGAGCCAAAGAGGCAGTAGCACCTTGCAACAAGCTCACTGGTAGCTGTCCCTGCTCGACAGTTTCGACAGTAACGCCAGGCATGGATATGTCAGCGACGTAGCGTGACAGCAGCTCCCTATCCTCAGCGCCATACAAATCTTGTTTATTACCGACAACAACATCGGCGATTTCAATCTGTTGGTTGAAAGTATTGTGCTCGGTGTAACGGGAATCGTGCAGCTTTCTAGCATCCACAAGCGTTATGGTTTTCTGTATCGAAAGAAGATCCTTGTAGTAGTTGGCCGACAACACGTCCAAGATTTCAACCGGATGCCCCAATCCAGTGGGCTCAATTAACAGACGGTGCGGCTTAGCTCTCGACAACAACTGGTTGAGCGCAATTTGCATCGGCAGCCCCGCTGCGCAGCACATACAGCCGCCGGGAACTTCTCGAATATACACCTGCTGCTCTTCGCTCTGCTGACCTTGAAACAGGCTGCCATCAACACCGATCTCACCGAATTCGTTGACAAGCACGGCCCAGCGTTCATTCTCAGGCTTTGATTTTAATAAATGTAAGATGGTCGAGGTTTTTCCGACCCCTAAGAAGCCGGTGATGATATTGGTTGGAATAGCGGAGATTTTGGCAGTAGATTGAGTCATGGTTGGGATACTAGAACGGAAACAGATTGAGCGGCGTGGTTAACGTCGAAATAAAAACAACTATTACGCCCCGTGTGGCAGGCAGCGCCACTTTGCTTAACAAGACAGAGGATGGCATCGCCGTCGCAATCCAATCGCATCGATTGGAGCGCTTGATAATGGCCGCTGGTTTCTCCTTTTACCCAAAACTGCTGTCGGCTTCTCGACCAATAGGTGACATGACCGCTGGCGAGAGTTTTTTCCATAGCCTCACGATTCATCCACGCTAACATCAGCACTTCACGGCTATCGACATCTTGGGTAACAACCGGCATTAAACCATCGGCATTGAAACTCAATTCGTCAACAATATCCTCCAATACCAGTTGCTGGCCTTTCTCCAAGCTCTCTATGGATTTGAAATAAACATTGTGCACTATCAACTCCAATACCTGCTAGCCGTGGCAATCACAGTCTCTGCTTTTCTGGCACAACCGATGATTAGAGTAGTGACCGATGGCAATACAAACAGCCCCCATTAGAGTCATAATTTTTTCGCCCTGCTCTCCCAATAGGTCGTGGCCAGCAAACGCCGCAGCCGCCATCAAAATCAACCCTATGGTGCTTACCAACAAGACGCTTTGATTTTTGTGCTGTTTGCACCCCATTGATAACGCCAGCACACTAACCGGAACCACTACCACCAACATCCAATAATGAAAGGCTTCGTCCATTAAATTCAGCGCGGTAAAAGCTGGCAAGGAAAGCAGCAGTAGCGGCAACGCCAGACAATGAACTGTGCAAACAAAGGACAGACCAATAGCCGTTTTGTCAGCTATTGCTTGTAGATTTTTCATAGTCACTCTAGTTCACCAAATACTAAGCAGCATGTTCAACGCAATCATGACAAAGACAATTCATTTCTAACTGAGGGCTAACCAAATGAAAACCCGCGTCTTCCACATTGCGTCTCAAAGTATTAATAGTGGATTTGTTAATCGTGATTTCTTCAACCCGCTGGCAGTTGCCGCAGATAAGAAACTGCGGAACGCCATGTGCGTGATCACAGGTGATGTGCGCACAGGCAATGTACTTATTGGCGAGACTGAGTTTATGCACCAAATTTTCTTCTTGAAGAAAGTCAAGAATGCGGTACACAGACATCGCCGGAATCGATTCGCCAAATTGATCTTTACAATAATCAACCAAGTCATAGGCAGACATCGCTTTGCCAACTTCTAGCAAACCTGAAAGAATTATTTTCCGCTTATTGGTTAATCGTGCGCCATGGGCCTTACAATGGTTTTCTGCATGATTGACGATTCTCTCAACATTTTTCATCTTGATCACTCGATAATAATTCGATTGGATTGCATCGTTAAATCGACGGCTCCCTGGTGAGTCGGGCTAATCCACTGAGCACTGAGCGTTTCAACTCCAGAAAACGCTGCCATCAATTGAACCACAACAATTTTTAGTGCCTCAGGTTCCTGACAACGATAATGATAATTCGCCCTAATTTCACTGTGTCCGGTTTCGACTGAGTGATGCCCTTCATGCTCAGAGTGTTCATCCTGACGAACTAGCTCCGTGAAATCGACATTCACTTGCTCCACCGAGCACCCACCGCCCTGAAGTGTAAACACTCGCTCGGGAGACTCTATCACTGCGCGCGCTTTTTCAACGGTCGCGATCTGCTGCTCTGATTCAGCTCTGTGTTCGAAACCAACGATGTTGGCGGCTGGGGATTCTAACTCAATTTCCAGCTCGTCGCCCTCAATGGCCAGAGTCATCTCCGCCAACCCGTGCATATGCGCCTCGTGACTTGTGGCGCTATGATCATCGTGAACTTCCAGCGGGCTCTGCTCATCATGATAAACGTGTTCGTCATGATGCTTGCTCCCCGCCATAGACAGAGAGCTGAACCAAAAAAAGGCAAATATTGGAAGATAGCGCATATTTACAGGTCCCGAATTGACACAGCCCAAGAATGTTACATCATATCATTTTGAGGGTAAAGCGATGCGGCGTCTAGAAAGCGCGTCAACTATGGAAATTCCCCCAGTGCCATAGACTCAATACCATCTCTACTGCCCAACGAACTCCCAATCCGCTAAACCACGGGTGCGATCAAGAGCATCATCACCGCCCGAAGAAAATCTAAACTGTGGTATCGCTGTTGAGACATCATCGACACTGGCCCCTTGTTTTTTGTCGACGTCAACTCAACCCAAAACAAAGCGCTAATAAATTTCGAAATTCGCCAAATATCTATTCAACTTTCGATAAACGGTGGAGATAACAGGTCGATAGCGGTGAAATCTCAATGCTATTCGTTGAGTAATGGCAATGATTCCAAGTGTTTCTTTACCAGTTTTTGATGAGTTCCATCTCTGATGGTGGCCTGCAAAGCCGCGTTGTACTGATCACGTATGTCTGGATTATTAAATGCGGTAACCGCAGGGACAGGAGTAAAAATAGCATGAGCTCGCAATTGATGGCTGTTGTTGTCCCCTATTTCACGATTCCAAAAGTAGGAAAATATATGGTAATCCAATACCACAACATCGGTGCGACCGCTCACTAGCGAGAGCACCAACTTACTCATATCTGGGCGCTCTTCGTAGTGTGGTGAAAGCGCAATGGCATTAACATAGTCAGCACCAAAATAACCTTTGGCCCCCTGAAAAGTCTGCACGCGAAAGCGTTTAAGATCATTGAGTTCGTTTAATTCAAACTTATTAGACGCCAAAGAAAAGGCCGTGGGACGATACATGATGTGAGGCTCAGAGAGATAGAGCCCCTCCACCTCTTCAGAAAAAAACGGCGCCATGAAATCCACACGTTTGCTCTGCACCTCCAGTTGCGCGCGCGCCAACGGCATATAGCGAATATCAACTTCATAACCAGCGCGGCTAAGTGCTTCTCGAGGAATATCGATATCTAAACCAGAATCTGATGCCTGAATCATATAGGGAGGGCCGTTTGAGGTTGCCATGGTCAGTGTTTGCGCAGCGTGCACGAACACGGGAGCCCAGCCAATCAGCAGCCATAGCAGATAGCTTCTACACATAGCATGCCCTCTCTCTAATCCCGACTATAAGAGCACTGCAGATCATTGCCACTGGGGCTTCCTCTCGTTCACTGCCACTTACCCCACCACCGATTTAGACCTCGTCATTGAGTACATATGACAGCATAGATGAATAGATTAACCCATACCCAGCGGATTATTTCATCTTGCAATTCAAGAACCGCTTAGCTTAAATGAGCATCATTCTCATTCAGAGCACAACTCTAAGCGCCCTCATGAACACACATAAACTGCTTATTATTGAAGACGATCCGGTTCTGAATAGCCACTTGGGAGAATTACTCAGTGAAGCGGGATACCCAGTTGATCAGTGCGAAGACGGCGATAAAGGGCTAGAGCTGGCATCATCCCATCGCTATCACTTGATCCTGTTGGATATCATGCTGCCCCACCGAGATGGCCTTTCTTTGCTGCGAATGCTGCGCAAAACCCAGCAAACTCCAGTCATCTTAATCACCGCTAAAGGCGCCGAAGAGGAACGCATAAGAGGCTTTAGCCAAGGCGCGGACGACTACGTCACTAAACCGTTTAACAGTACCGAATTATTGCTGCGGATAGAGGCGCTGCTGCGCCGCAGTCATCCAATGAACAATCATGTTGATAGTGATCTACTGAGATTTGAAGAACTCGAAATTGATCGAAAAAAACAATCCGTCTTCGTGTTCGAGCAACACGTGGAGATGACCCCGATCGAATTCAAACTGATTTGGGTGCTGGCGTTACAGCAAGGCGAGATATTGAGTAAAGCCTATCTTAATCAACTAGTTCTTAATCGCGCCTACAGTAGCTACGACCGTAGCTTGGACATGCATTTAAGTCGGGTTCGACGCAAACTCAATGGTGTTGGCTGGGATGGTGCTCGCCTACAAACCGTGCATGGCAAGGGGTATGTCTTGTCATGAAACGCGGTTTGCTGTGGAAACTCTATGCGATTGTGGGTGTCGGCACTGTCGTGCTCCTGTATCTGCTCAGTTTCTTGAGCGCCTACACACAAGAGCGTATGAGCTATCTCAGCGAGGCACACCAGCAACAATTGGACGCCTACGCCCAGCAAGCTCAACGCCTCTACCTAGCCGATGACAGTGACGGTTTGGCGCAGTGGCTGACGCACATCCAACAAACAGAAAACACTTGGGCTGCGGTGGTAAAGTCCGATCTCGACGCCTTGGCTGGCGGAGAGCTCAATGATTATTTCTATCAATACTATGGCATCGGCCGTGGCATTCAGTGGAAACTGCATCCATGGATGGATCAGCCAATGATGGAAATCGACTTTATTGATCCCAATGTACACTTCTTGATTGCTTTGCCCGAGCGCATGCGACCGGGTATTTTCGAGTATCTAGAACTCACCCATTGGGCAATGAAGATTATTCTTCCACTAGTGCTACTCTTGGCCATAGCGCTGTTGCTCTACCGACATATCAGTGCGCCCTTGCGGCAACTAAATGACGCTACCCGCGCGTTCAGTCACGGGCGTTTCGAGGTTCGAGTGCGAAAGCTCATGGGGAATCGGTCCGATGAATTCACCGAGTTGGCGATGACCTTTGACAAGATGGCGGAGCGAATCAGCGAACTGATCACCAGTCAACGACAGTTGATTGCGGATTTATCACACGAACTTCGCACGCCGTTGGCGAGACTCGATATTGCTCTTGAAAAGCTAAAAATCGGTGAGGCCGTCGATCACGACAACGCAGTTGCTCGAGTAGAACGTGAATCCGTTGAAATTAGAAAATTGGTCGAAGATACCTTGACCCTAGCATGGCTCGAAAATGAACGCCCGGCGTTGCAAGAAGAAGATCTTGATCTCGTCGATCTGATCGATGTCGTCATAGACGACGCACGCTTTGAATTCCCAGATCGTACCATTGAAACTCAGTTGCCCGATCGAGCCCCACTGCCCAAAAGTAACCACCGCGCCCTCGGGCAAGCGCTGGAAAATATCGTTCGCAATGGCATGCGGTATACTCCAGCAGGGGCGACGCTAGAGGTTTCTCTGTCAGTAAACTCAAACAGTTATCAGATCGACATCAAGGATCAAGGCCCGGGCGTACTAGAAGAACATTTAGAAAAAATCTTCCAGCCCTTCTACCGAGTCGACAATGCTCGCAGCGGTGACGACAGTGGATTTGGCTTAGGGTTAGCACTGGCAAAGCGACAAGTATTGGCCATTGGCGGAGAGATACAGGCAAACAATCGACTCCCCAAAGGGCTCATGATGACGATTAGCCTACCACGCCCCGCCAACCAATAATCTCATCATGAGCAGCAACATTAGGCCGCCAAAAAGCCGAAGAGTCCAGCGCGGACGAACACTCAACAACACGCTGAGGCTCAGAGCAATCAAGGTAAAACCAGCAAGACTGTAGACCAAACCCAGAGCAACACCTTTGACAACAATGAACGCCATTAGAGATCCCGCCAAACACAGCAACCCAAAACACTTTAGCAACTGTAATACTCTGGTTGACCAAACACGCCTCTGAATAAACATCTCTTTTCGATGGCGTTTTCTCAAGAGGCTCAAACTTAGACAACCACAAGCACAGGCAAAACAAGCCAGCAGCATCATTGACTTACCCCAACGGTTTCCATGGTGCTGACTCGTTGACGTCCGTTGATTTTATGAACGAAATAAGCACAACAAGCAGCCAACACTAGGGCAAAAAAGTCGAAGCCCACCAAGGTCCAATCTTGGTATTTCAACGACATTCCTAAGTGCACCTCAGAGGTCATCCAATTGACGAAGGGAATCGAAGCGTAAACCACCGCAGCCGCCTTGAACTGCTCTGCCCAAAGCTGAGATAAGTCGCATTGTCGACGAGGTAAAAAGGGGTGAAGCAGCGCCACAAACCAAACCACAAACAGACTGTGCATTTCCCAGTCGACACGATTTTCTAGTGTCGCTGACAGCAATCGACTGGTGAGAAAGTAGCCGCCAATGGCGATAGGCAAGCCCGCAATCACGCCCACATTTAAATTCTCGACCCAGCGCACAGCGCGTGAATCAAGGCCTGCTTTTTCGTGAGCATGCCGCCGCTTAATCGCCCAAAATATCGATCCTGTCGCCACCATTCCGGCGCCCATCAAGCCCGACAAAAAATACAGCCAACGCAACCAAGGGCCTGCAAAAAGTCCCTCGTGAAGATGCTCAATAACGTGGTAAAAAGACAAGCTCAAAAATCTGTCACGCAACTGCGACTCACCCTTAAAACTCTCCCCATTCACAGCCTGATAATAGGACACATCAAAAGGCTCTAAACCCGTTTGTGCGAGCTTGCCCACTTCTACCACAGCCTTTTCATCGCCCCAATTCTCGACGGCAAGGTAAGCGATAGTCGCACCGGAGTGTTTTGAATGATCTAGATTGTACAGCTCCACCAGAGGTAAAGACGAAGCCGCCATGCCATTCCCACGAGCGTGATCGCCATCGGAAAATACCGTGTCATAAACCTGCCGTAGTTTTTCTGGATTCAAACCAAAACTGGAGGCCGGCACTGGCAACATGGTACTGAACATCAACAAAATCAAACCGCTGTAGGTAATCATTAAATGAAATGGCAAGGGTAAAACGCCCATTAGGTTGTGCATATCCAACCAAGCGGTTTGTCGATGAGATCGACGAAAGGTAAAAAAATCCTTGAAGATACGACGATGTATGACCACCCCGGTGACAATCGCCACCAGCATGAACATGGCGGCCAAGCTGGTTAGCCAGTAGGCCAAACCCTTCGGAATATAGTGCAGTACATAATGCAAACGATAGAGAAATTCACCACCGGCCGTGTTTCGAACCGCTACTGGCGCGCCACTGCTTGGATCTAAAACCTCACTATGCCAACCGGGGTTGTCGACACCTTTGGGATTGTGCCACCAAATCATAAAGTAAGGGCTACGCCCTTCCGGAAGTTCGATGTAGACGTGATCGGCGTGAGGAGCGAGCTGTTGCAATCGCTGTTCTGCCTTAGGCAATAACGCCGGCGCGTCAAAGGACGATTGCTGCACGGGAATTTCTGGCTGCATCCAGCGGGTGATCTCTAGATCGAAGTAACCCGCTGAGCCGGTAACAAACATCAGATACAGCAAAGCGCCAAACACAAGTCCAGCCCAGGTATGCAACCACGTCATGCTATGGCGAAATTTCATACAAACCTCAATAGCGCCCAAATCAGCAAGGCTATTCCACTTGGTGCCACTAACCCCAGCCAAGCCGTTCGAGCACGGTTAGCCGCAAACGCCCAAATAGCCGCCACGGCATAGAACAAATAAGTGAGCTGCATGGCCATCAATGTGGCATCGATTTGATGCAGTGGCAGAGCCGCGGCTAGGGCAAATGCCATGCAGTTGGCGAGTACATACCCGCCGACGATGGCTGCACCCGTGCGGGAGACGATGGAGCTTGGGGATTTTCTCATGCGCTGATCTACCTGAAATCTTAGCTGCTTCACTTGCTCTCAAAATCAACCTCGTCCGTGTATTTACGGCCTCGGCTTTTCAAACGGGCGCCAATCTAGCGCAGATGATTGGGGCTTAGCAAATGTAACAAATGCAAAGACACTTCAAAATCACAATATAAATGAGGATAATTCGCATTTGTAATAACAAACTAATATTTGAGGGGTTCTTAGTCATGGGCACGCACAGTAAGAAAACAACGTTGGCCGCCGCAATCGCCGCCATCAGCGGGCTTTCCGTTCCAGTAATGGCGGAGGAAGCCGCCGACGCCGTTCAAAACGAGCTGGAAACTGTTGTGGTCGTGGGACAAGCCACCAATGCTCTGATTACAACCGAGGATCTCGAGGCCTATCAAGCCAATGACCTGGCCGACATATTCCGCCTAACGCCATCAATCAACGTCGGCGGCTCACTGGGTATCGCGCAGAAAATCTATGTTCGCGGCTTGGAGGACAACTACGTCAATGTCACCGTTGACGGAGCGCCTCAAACGTCCACCCTGTTTCACCACATCGGCCGAGTCGCTATCGACCCCGCACTGCTACAAGAAGTTGAGGTACAAGCTGGAGCGGGCGAAGCTACTAGTGGCGCAGGCGCCATCGGCGGTGCCATCCGCTTTAAGACCAAAGATGTGAATGATCTTCTGGACCAAGGTGAGTCTTTTGGCGGTTCCGTAAAAGGCAACTATTTCAGTAATGAAGGCGAGCAATACAGCGTCAGCTTGTACGGTCGCTTGAGTGACAACTGGGGGGTTGTGGCCTATTACAGCGACACCGATAGAGACAACTTCGATGATGGCGATGGCGATGAAGTCCTAGGCACGGCATCCGATCAGGATCTCAGTTTCATAAAGCTCAGCGGCAACATTAGCGACAACCAAACTCTGGCATTGAGCTATGAGGGTCGTGACGAACAAGCCGATTTCAGTAAAAATCCCAACTGGCATGTTCCAGTTGGCACTCCACTCTACGCCAGCGAGGCCAAGCGCGACACTTACATCGCCAACTACACGCTGCAGCACAATGACTTACTCAACTTGGAAGTCACTCTTTACGATACTGAGCAGTCCTTCAAAGGCGGCGCCTATAATTGGCTAGCTGAGATTACGAGCGTTGGCCTCGACATTCGCAACACGACGCTACTCGGCGATCACAAAATCGTCTATGGCGTAGACTACCGCGACGACGATGTGAAGAGCGATGGTGTTTGGGCTGGAACTCGCGTTACCGCAGAAGAAGAAGGCAGTGTACTGGGCGCCTATGCTCAGGTTCACTCCCAGCTGAGCGATCAACTACTGCTGAGCTACGGCGCTCGCTATGACAAGTATGAAAACGAACAAGTCTTGCAGAGTGGTCAAACCGGGACCCCATCGAAATTCGATGAATCCGATGTCAGTCTCAATATTGGCGTCTCCTACGAACTCACCGACGACTGGACCCTGGGTTTGGGTTACGCCGAAGCCTTTCGCGGCAAAGAAATTGGCGATGGATTTACCTTTGGTGATTCACCCATCGGTGGCGCCATGGATGAAAATCTCGATGGCGAGAGTGTCAGTAATATCGAAATTTCAGCGGAATACAGCAGTCAGAACTTAAGCGCCAAAATTGCCGTCTACCAGTCAGACATCGACGATGTGATTGTCGACATTCCCGACAGAGGTGGCGTTTATTATCAGAACATTGGCACCTTAGAGACTCAGGGGTTTGAAGCTTCATTGACCTATCAACTCAATGACTTCGAAATTTATGCCGGCTTTTCTACCGTGGACACTGAAATCGACTATGGCACACTCACCATCACCGATGGCTCTCGCACCATCCGTGAAATCAGCGACTTGCCAACTTCCGATGTGAATGGCTACGAACATAAAGGCTTAGGCAACTCTGTCGGCGATACCTGGAATGTGGGCTTGAGTTACACGCCGCGCGCTGATTTGAAGCTTGGTTTGAATGTGGCTTATGTGGAAGATCTGGACATTGATGCACTCTACGTTGATCAAGTTGTCTGGGGCACTGCCCCCTACGAGCTTGAAAAAGATTCTTACACCACAGTCGATGCCTTTGCCGAATGGCAAGCAACGCAAGAACTCACTCTAAGCCTTGCAGTGATCAATCTCTTTGATAAACACTATAGAGATCACTCCAGCGTCGGAGATTTCACTGAGGTTCCTGGTTACGGTTCCGTGGCCGGGCCCTGGGAAGCTGGCCGCGATATTAGACTATCGGCAACCTACAGTTTCTAAGCCTCTCGTTATATTCATAATCTTCTCTTTGATCCTCGGCCCGACCGGTAAATCCGGTTGGGCTCGCAGGAGCACGCGGACTCTACAACGGAGTGCACTGGCTCAGATCAGTCAGAACAAACCCAACCGATGATTCAACAATTGCCATTTACCCATAAAAGACATTACTTACTTCCTTTTCAACCACAATCTCAGCGAAAGTCAGCGCTCAGTCGACCTAGGCCATAGGTCCGCTTATAGCAATCTCTATGACGGTGATTCAATTTTCTCATCCCCAAACCCATCGCATAAAAATCCTCTACCTTCAGAATTGTCTCGGCATTCACCTATAGGAGCCGACCAATCGGCACTGCAATACAACTTTTGTCACCTGAATCCTCCTCAGTAGCTGCCCGCTCGAGTATTCGCTCCTAAACTGACAGTAATCCATAACTCTAAAAATGATGCACACATGTTGAGACGAAGGATCTTTCTCTGTGGACTGCTGCTAATCTCCACTTTCAACTACGCCGATACGACTGAGCCAAGCTCGCTGATACCACTCAACTTTGGCTTTTACCCCGGCTTTGAAAAAACCTACCCACACAGCCCTTACAAAGTTTGGCTCGAAGCTGCACTCAAACGAGAAGGTTATCGCCCGAAAATTCATTGGTTGCCGGGCCGGCGTATTCTCAGCCAAGTCAACAATGGCTTACTCGACGGAGATCTGCTGCGTGCAGAAGCGGTCGTAAAAGCGAATTTTCCCAACCTTGTCCGAGTACCGACTCGCTTTGGGCGCGCCTGCTATGCAGGGTACGGTTACGCACCGAGAGATGCCCATAAAATCATCCACAAAGATATGCCCTTACAGATTGGTAATCTAGAAGGCCTCCTGCAGGTGAAAGAAGAGGCCCAAAAGCATTTTTCGAATGCTAGCTTCTCGGTCATTAGTGATACTAGAACGGCTTTTAAATTGCTGGCAGCAGGACGTCTGGATCTGATGCTATTACCGCCTCAGCCCATTTCTAGATTCGAAAACATCTTTGCCACTAAACTGGTCAGGTTAACCGCTCATGAAATCCAATTCGACGCCTATATGTATCTGAATCCACGCCATCGCGACCTGGCCGAAAAGCTGGCAGTCTCGTTAGAAGCCACCAAACCGGATGCCATCAATCTCGACTGTCCAAGCCCTTAAAACAATCGCACGCAGAAAGCACCAATATCGAGCAGCTCGATAAAGAAACGTAATGACCGATTTGCCCCCTTGTGAAGCCCCGAAGAGTTTGATGGAATAGGTAGAAACCATTACTCCCAAAAAACATAACAGCGAGTACGAGAGAGACCATGTCATACCCACTTCCATTGCAACAGCTGGCAGAGAATGTAGCCAACCACCCTAATAAGCCTTACTTGCACCAGCCCTTCAACCAAGTATGGCGGACACTCACGTGGGCCGACGTCGACGATCAGGCTCGCCGCATAGCATCCGCTCTGCTGGCACAAGGCTTGGAACCTGGCGATAGAGTCGGCATTTTGGCAAAGAATAGCGCCGAGTGGTTCATTGTCGATTTCGCCATCATGATGGCGGGGTTAGTAAGCGTTCCCATCTACTCAACGGCCGGTGTCAGCACCATCCAACATGTGTTGTCACACAGTGAGGCCAAGGCCATTTTCGTCGGCAAGCTCGACGACACGTCCGCCGCTCAAGAAGCTCTGCCGGACGATCTACTGACCATCACTTTCCCCTACCCCACCATTGAAGGCGCTAAAGCTACCTACAATGATTGGCTGGAAAACTATGCGCCGCTGAGCGATGTGCACCAACCGGACGGCGAAGACACGGTCACCATCGTCTATACCTCCGGCAGTACGGGTCTACCAAAAGGCGTAGTCTTAACCTTCAACAATGTCGCGTCATCGGCCTACTGTTCGGCGCATATACATCCGCGTAAAGATGACGATGCCTGCATGTCCTATCTCCCGCTGGCACACATCACCGAGCGCTGCGTGGTTGAGTTGATGACTCTCTATGCTCCTATCGAAGTCTTCTTTGTCGAATCTCTAGATACCTTTATTGCCGATGTCCATCACGCGCAACCAACGGTGTTTATTTCGGTGCCGCGTCTGTGGACCAAATTCCAAGCGCAAATCTTGGCGAAAATGCCGGATGAGAAGCTTCAGCGACTGCTGAAGATCCCCATTGTCGGTCGCTTAGTCGCGAGAAAAATTCGCAAGGGATTGGGACTGGGACGCGCGAAAATGTTCGGCTCCGGCTCAGCTCCGATTTCTCCGGGAATTCTGGAGTGGTACTCCCGCATCGGCATCAACATCTCTGAGGGTTGGGGTATGACGGAAACCGCTGGCCTCTCCTGTGGCAACAACCCCTTCGACCCGACTCGCTTGGGCACCATCGGCGTTCCTCAAGATTGCGTTGAAATGAAGCTCTCCGACGAGGGTGAAGTGTTGATTCGCGGCGAGGCGATCTTCAAAGAGTACTACAAGAACCCCAAGGCAACCGAAGAAGCCTTTGTCGACGGTTGGTTCAGAACCGGAGACCGCGCCAAAGTCGACAACACGGGAACTTGGAGCATTATCGGTCGCGTCAAAGAGCAATTCAAAACCGCTAAAGGCAAATACGTGGCACCGGTGCCCATTGAGAGCCTACTGGCACGCAATCCTGATATTGAGCAAATCTGTGTACTCGGCTCTGGCCGAAAACAACCGCTGGCCATTGCGGTGCTCAATGAACAGGTTCGCGACCGCTCTAGCGACACCCACGAGCGCTTGCTTAACACCCTAAATGAGGTCAACTCCGAACTCGAATCCCATCAGCGTTTGGATCATATCGTCGTGTCTGACGAAGTGTGGAGCATTGAAAACGATATGCTGACGCCGACTCTGAAAATCAAGCGCAACAAATTGGAAGAGCGCTACGGCGACTACTTATTGCGCCCATTATCAGAGCCCGTGGTGTGGGAAAAAGAACTGGCTTAACTGGCTAACCGGCCCTATCCACCTCTAGCGTCTATATATAGTGCACGATGGGTAGTTCATGCTTGATAGTGCACGTTTGTCCCGAGGCGGTTGAGGCTCTGTAAAGAGTCTCAACCGCCGATATCACCTCAGGCAATTACCAGCGTTCAAACCCTTACTGGTTCTATCGATCTCTACTCATAGCCATTGGGATTGGCAGACTGCCAGCGCCAAGTATCTTCCATCATACGCTCTATCCCAAGCTCGGCCTGCCACTGCAGCTCTGAAGCCGCTTTTTGTGGATTGGCATAACACTGAGCAATATCTCCCGGTCGTCGCGGCGATACAGTGTAAGGCACCGTCTTACCGGAGGCTTTTTCAAACGCTTTGACGATATCCAGAACACTGTAGCCGTGCCCGGTTCCCAAGTTATGGGTATAACAACCGGGTGATTGCTGCAGCAAATAGCGCAACGCCTGAACATGGCCCCGGGCCAGATCGACAACATGAATGTAGTCCCTCACACCCGTGCCATCGGGGGTATCATAGTCGTCTCCAAATACGCCTAGACGCTCGAGCTTACCCACGGCCACCTGTGCCACATAGGGCAATAAGTTATTGGGAATCCCCTGAGGATCTTCACCAATCAAACCGCTGTGATGGGCCCCTACGGGATTAAAATAACGCAGTAGGCTCACGCGCCACGGACTATCATCCACGCGGCAAACATCGCGCATAATCTCTTCGACCATCAACTTGCTGCGACCGTAAGGGTTGGTCGCCGATGTAGAAAAGCTCTCATCGATAGGCACTGATACCGGATCACCGTAGACGGTTGCTGATGAACTAAAAATAAGATCGGTTACGCCCTTTTCGGCCATCACTTCACACAAGGTCACGGTACCTGACACATTATTGTCAAAGTACTTTAAGGGGAGTTGGCAGGATTCACCCACCGCCTTAAAACCGGCAAAATGTAAAACAGCACTGATTTCATGTTTATCGAACACAGCAATCATGGCGGTTCGATCAGCAATATCAGCGTCGATACAGGTGAGGTTTCGCCCGAGAATTTGCTCCAAACGCAGCATCACTTGAGGCTTACTGTTGGAGAAGTTATCCACAATTATCGGTTCGAAACCTGCCGCCACTAACTCCACGCAGGTATGGCTGCCAATATAGCCCGCCCCCCCCGTCACCAATACACGCTTACCGCCTTTCGAATCATCCATTATTGAATCTCTTCCGCTCCTTTGTTCACGTTTTATCCAGTTGTATTGCACCTAATCCGGAGGCAAATTTGGATAGCCATGAGCCATTATCCCATAGCTAGCGTATGACGAATAGGCACTACAAACGGTCTATCCAAAACAAAAAAATAGAGCATCTTTATCCTCTTTTTTATTTTTCAGACTATGCTTCATACAAGGAATAAAGATTTTCGAGCAGCGAGGTTTAACGTTATATACGGTCAGCCTATATCGAGGGAATATTTTTACATTCCTGCGGTCTAACTCAGCAGGCTGACCCGCTTTCAGGAGATGAGCCATGAGTATCTTTAGTCACTACCGAGATCGCTATGAGGCGACCCAGGAAGAAGAACTAAGCATTCAAGAATATCTGGATCTTTGTAAACAAGATCGCAGCGTCTATGCCAGCGCCGCCGAGCGCATGCTAATGGCCATTGGCGAGCCTGAAATCATAGACACCTCCACCGACTCTCGATTAAGCCGGATTTTTTCCAACAAAGTCATCAAGCGTTACAAAGCCTTTGGCGACTTTTATGGCATGGAAGAATGCATCGAACAAATCGTGTCATTCTTCCGACATGCGGCGCAGGGACTCGAAGAAAAGAAACAAATCCTCTACTTACTGGGCCCCGTGGGTGGTGGTAAATCTTCTTTGGCAGAGAAGCTAAAGTCACTCATCGAGAAACAACCCATCTATTGCATCAAAGGTTCGCCGGTCTTTGAGTCTCCCCTATCACTGTTTGACGAGACGGAAGACGGCCATATTCTCGAAGAGGATTATGGTATTCCTCGTCGCTATATAAAATCGATCATGTCCCCTTGGGCGGTCAAGCGCCTGCATGAATTCAATGGTGATATCAGTCAATTTAGAGTGGTTAAGGTTTACCCTTCCATTCTCGATCAAATTGCGGTCTCCAAAACCGAGCCCGGCGACGAAAACAATCAAGACATCTCATCGCTAGTGGGTAAAGTGGATATTCGAAAACTGGAGGACTACCCGCAAAATGACGCTGATGCTTACAGTTTCTCCGGCGGACTCTGTCGTTCAAACCAAGGCATTATGGAATTTGTGGAGATGTTTAAGGCGCCAATTAAAGTCTTACACCCACTTTTAACCGCGACTCAAGAAGGTAACTACAACAGCACTGAAGGCCTAGGCGCCATCCCCTTCGACGGCATCATCCTCGCGCACTCTAACGAATCGGAATGGCAAACTTTCAAGAACAACAAGAATAATGAGGCCTTCATCGATCGAGTTTATATTGTGAAAGTGCCTTACTGCTTGCGCATCTCCGAAGAAATCCGTATTTACGACAAACTACTCGAACACAGCTCATTATCGAAAGCGCCCTGCGCCCCCGACACACTAAAAATGCTCGCTCAGTTTTCGATTCTCTCTCGCATTAAAGAACCTGAAAACTCCAATGTCTATTCCAAAATGCGAGTCTACGATGGAGAAAATCTAAAAGACACCGACCCCAAAGCGAAGTCTCTACAAGAGTACAAAGATCTAGCGGGCGTCAATGAAGGCATGAGCGGGTTGTCCACACGCTTTGCCTTTAAGATCCTGTCGAAAGTATTTAACTTTGACGCCACGGAGATTTCCGCCAACCCAGTTCATCTTCTCTATGTGCTGGAACAACAAATAGAGCAGGAACAGTTTCAGCCTGAGTTACAGGAAGCTTACCTCTCTTTCATTAAAGAATATTTGGCCCCTCATTATGTCGAGTTCATCGGCAAGGAAATTCAAACTGCTTACCTAGAATCCTACACTGAATACGGACAGAATATCTTTGACCGCTATGTCACCTACGCCGATTTCTGGATTCAAGACCAAGAGTTTAGGGATCCGGAGACCGGCGAAATACTTAATCGCAATGCACTCAACGAAGAACTCGAAAAAATTGAAAAACCGGCAGGAATTAGCAACCCCAAAGATTTTCGCAACGAAATCGTCAATTTTGTATTAAGAGCTCGCGCCAACAACAATGGCAAAAACCCCGTTTGGAATAGCTACGAAAAACTTCGCACGGTTATCGAGAAAAAAATGTTCTCCAACACCGAAGACTTGCTGCCGGTCATTTCCTTTAATGCCAAAGCCTCAGAGAACGACCAGAAAAAACATCAGGACTTTGTAGCACGCATGGTCGAACGAGGCTACACAGAGAAACAAGTGCGCCTATTGTCCGAGTGGTATCTACGCGTCAGAAAATCTCAATAGATTGACGTCATCCACAGGGAAGCGAGGCCCTTATGAGCTATATAATTGATAGACGCCTCAATAGCAAAAATAAAAGCACTGTCAATCGACAGCGCTTTTTGAGGCGCTACCGAAAGCACATTCAAAAAGCCGTTTCGGATGCAGTCACTCAACGCTCGATTACCGACATCGATAAGGGTGAAAAGATTGGCATTCCGAGCAAGGATATTAGCGAACCCACTTTTCATCACGGTCAGGGAGGACGCAACTCAAACGTACACCCCGGCAATAAAGAGTTTGTGACCGGCGACAGAATTCCCCGCCCGAGTGGCGGTGGAGGCGGAGGATCCGGTTCTGGAGCCAGCGACAAAGGTGAAGGCATGGATGAATTTGTCTTCCAGATTACGCAGGATGAGTTCCTCGACTTTATGTTCGAAGATCTCGAATTGCCCAACTTAGTCAAACGACAGCTAAGCGGTGATGAAGAGTTCAAAACACGCCGTGCCGGCATTTCTAACGAAGGCAGCCCCGGCCGAATCAATATTGTCCGCTCGCTAAAATCCGCCAACGCCAGAAGAATCGCCCTCACGGGCGGCAAGCGAAAGAAGATAAAAAAGCTGGAACAGGAAGTTGCCAAACTCGAAGCACTAGATCCAGCACTGCGCGATAATCGAAAGATAGAACATTTAAAAGAAGAGATTTCTAGCTTAAAAAATCGTATCAAACGCGTGCCATGGCTAGACGACTTTGACTTGAAGTACAACCTGCATGTGAAAGATCCGGTACCGCGCTCGAAAGCGGTGATGTTTTGTCTGATGGACGTTTCCGGCTCTATGAATCAGGCCACCAAAGATATTGCCAAACGATTCTTCATCCTGCTGTATCTATTCTTGCAGCGCAATTACCAACACACCGAAGTGGTGTTTATTCGTCACCACACTAGCGCCAAAGAAGTCGATGAGCAGGAGTTTTTTTACTCCCGAGAGACCGGGGGCACTATTGTCTCCAGCGCACTCAAATTGATGAAAGAAATCCTCGAGGATCGCTACCCAGTGTCGGAGTGGAATATCTATGGCGCCCAAGCCTCAGACGGCGATAACTGGAACGATGATTCCTCCACCTGCTCCAAACTGTTAATGCAGGAATTATTGCCCAAGCTACAGTACTACTCCTACATAGAGATCACACCTCGAGATCATCAAGCGTTATGGGAAGAATACGAAGAAGTACAAGCCAATTTTGGCGATGTCTTTGCTATGCAACAAATCGTTGAAATCAGCGATATTTATCCTGTTTTTCGCGAACTGTTTCAGAAAAAAACTGTGTGAGTCTTTGCCTATGAGCCAAAGTGACGAAAGCCCACTAAAACGCAACCCCATCTCGGAAAGCTCTGAATGGTCTTTTGAGCTGATCGAGGAATATGATCGGGCGATTGCCGACATAGCTGCCGAGTACAAGCTCGATACTTATCCGAATCAAATAGAGGTTATTAGTTCAGAGCAGATGATGGATGCCTATGCTTCAGTCGGCATGCCGCTAGGCTACCACCACTGGTCCTACGGCAAACAGTTCCTCAACATCGAACAGTCTTACAATCGCGGTCAAATGGGGCTGGCCTACGAGATCGTCATCAATTCAAACCCTTGCATTGCCTATCTGATGGAAGAAAACACCATGACCATGCAGGCGCTGGTGATTGCTCATGCTTGTTATGGCCACAACTCCTTTTTTAAGGGCAACTACCTGTTCCAAACCTGGACAGATGCCGACTCCATTATTGACTACTTGTTGTTTGCTAAAAACTATATCGCTCAGTGCGAATCTCGTTACGGTATTGATGAGGTGGAAGCACTTCTGGATTCCTGCCACGCACTGATGAATTACGGCGTTGACCGCTATAAACGCCCTTACCCAATTTCCGCCGAAGAAGAGCAACAGCGCCAGCAGGAGAGAGAAGAATACCTACAGAAACAAGTCAACGACTTGTGGCGCACCATTCCCGGCCAACACAATGACAAGACCATCGACGAAGATTTTCAATTTCCAGAGGAACCGCAGGAAAACTTGCTGTATTTTATTGAAAAGAACGCACCGCTACTGGAATCTTGGCAGAGAGAGATTGTGCGTATCGTGCGAAAAATTGCTCAGTATTTTTATCCACAGCGCCAAACGCAAGTCATGAACGAAGGCTGGGCCACCTTCTGGCATTACACATTATTGAACACCATGTACGATCGTGGACTGGTCACCGAAGGCTTTATCTTTGAGTTCTTACAGTCTCATACCAGCGTGGTTTATCAACCTCCCTTCGACAGCCCACACTACAGCGGCATTAACCCTTATACGCTGGGTTTCAGCATGATGACGGATCTGCGTCGCATCTGCGAAAAACCCACCGACGAAGACAAGCGCTGGTTTCCCGATATTGCTGGCAGCGACTGGTTAGAGACCTTGCATTTCGCCATGCAAAACTTCAAAGACGAGAGTTTTATCTTGCAATACCTATCCCCCAAGGTAATGAGAGACCTCAAACTTTTTTGCATTCTCGATGACGATAAACAGCGTGAAATCGAGGTAAAAGCGATTCACGATGAAAGTGGTTATCAAAAAGTACGGGAGGAATTGGCCGGCCAATACAACTTAGGCAACCGAGAGCCCAACATTCAAGTCTATCGAGTGGATATTCGAGGTGATCGTTCGCTCACCTTGCAGCATGTGCAACACAATCGCAAACCGCTGGCCGACTCCACAGCGGAAGTACTCAAACACGTGCATCGCTTGTGGGGATTCGACGTGCATCTGAATTCGGTTCAGGATGATCAAATCACGGCCAGTTACCACTGCCCTCCCAAGCCTGAGAGATCGGCGGAGGATTTGGAATTAGCCTTACCAGTGGTTGGATAGCTGCCGACTGAACAAGCCAGCTGTTAGCGGCTTTGAATAGCGTTCACTTGATGAGCGCTTCCACCCGAGCTAGCAGCTCATCATTTTCAAACGGCTTGGGTAAAATATCGGAGGCTCCTAGGGATTTCGCGCGCTCAAGACCCGCGCTGGTCTCAGCGGAAATCACCAAAACTTTGGTGTTAGCGTGTTCGTCATGGCCGCGGATAAAGCTCAGGACTTCATAGCCATCCATACCCGGCATTTTCAAATCCAAGGTTACCAAACCCGGTTTCATACGAGTCAGCGCGGTTCCAGCACTGAAGCCATCTCGAGCAATTTCTACCTCGTAGCCGTGGCGCATCAATACCCGTCGAATGGCACTCGCCATTTCTGGCTGATCTTCGATGACCAACACCGAACGGTTTTGCCCCTGCAGCTCATCAGGCACTGGCATGCCGTTTTCTTGCAAGAAGACCACAAAATCTTCCACCTGAATACGGTGATCCCCCCGCCCGGGCAGCTTGTAGGCCTTTAGTTTACCGCGCTCAATCCAACGAATAACAGTTCGAAAGTTAACGCCACAATACTTGGCTGCCTCCCCAGTGGTTAAAACCTGTATTTCTGACATAGGACGCTCATGTAATGGTTATGTTCTAAAGCATAGCGAAAATCTTACCTGACTTGCATGACTTATGTGAATATTTTTCACAGATTCCATAACAAATAGTTCTATTTGTCATTATTGACAGGTGTGTCAGGTTAGGCATAAAATGTTCATCAAGTTGTGAGGTGTCCTCTCCTAGGTTTTAAGGCAGCAACTGAACATGTAAGACTGCCTTAAACAACCAAACACCCTAAGACCCTTGAGCCCCCCGATGTATTGGGGGCTACTTTTTTCTCCCCCCTTCAAATCCTCTTGCAGACACCCCCGAATACCGATAGTTTGTCTTCAGTTGGTCGCCAATTTGCGACAACACTGAGCGGTCCAAACGATAGGGTAACTGCAGATACTTATGGTCACATTTGATGACAACGCATCGATACTGATCGTCGATGACAACTCGGTAAATCGACAAGTTCTGACCTTCATTCTTCAAGATCATTACGCCAATCTCGAAACAGCAGAAGACGGCGTTCAGTGCCTCAACAAACTCGCCAATCAAGCCTTTGATCTGGTCTTGCTCGACCTCAATATGCCACTCAAATCGGGCTTTGAAGTGCTCGAAGATATCCACTCCGCTCAACTCGCCCATCGACCGGCATTTATTGTGGTATCAGCGGACAACAATCCCACTACCATTAGTCGAGCGTTAAAATTGGGGGCTTCAGATTATGTCACCACCCCTTTCAACCGAGATGAGCTGCTCGCTAGAGTTCGTACACACCTGACCTTGCACTCACGCGAGCAGGATCTGGAAGAGCGAGTGCGGCTACGCACCGCGGAGCTGGAAAAAACCAACCGAGAACTTCAAGACACTCAAAGCCAATTGATTCTAGCGGCCAAAATGGCCTCTTTAGGTGAGCTTTCAGCGGGCATCGCCCACGAGATTAACAACCCCATTGGCTACATCCGCTCCAACATGACTACCTTGCGCGATTACACCGCCAACATTGCAATTTTACTGGCTGCTTATATAAAGGCAGAGCCCTTGATCAGCGATAAAACCACACAAGAAGAGCTGCAAGCACTGCGCAAAGAGATACAGCTGGATTTCCTCCGAGAGGATGTCCCGCTTCTTATCCAAGACTCCCTCACCGGTGCCGAGCGAGTGAAACAGATTGCCTCAGACTTGAAAGTCTTCTCTCACCCAGAGCAACATAATTGGGACGCGCTAGATTTGCACGAATGCTTCAACAGCGTGCTCAATATCGTCAACAGCGAAGTGAAATACAAAGCCGATACCCAGTTATTCATCGCCGATGATGTACCCGCCATTGAATGTATCAAGCCGCAGATCTACCAGGTAATGACCAACTTATTGGTCAATGCCGCCCAGTCGATCGAAGATCACGGCACTATCGACATACAGGTAAGCGTGCCCATCCGCCCGAACAATCGAGTCAGGATCGTCATCACAGATACCGGCTGTGGCATGAGCGCCGATGTCGTCAACAAGATCTTCGATCCATTTTTTACCACCAAAGCCGTAGGCGAAGGCACTGGGCTAGGATTATCGGTCTCCTATGGCATTATCGAAGGCCACCGCGGCCACATCAGCGTTGAATCAGCCCCCGGCAAAGGCACCAGCTTTACGTTGTTGCTTCCCATCAAGCAACAACCCCAAACCCGCAACTCAAATCACTGACGGAGAGATCAATCGGATAGCCTGCCGTCATCTGTGTGCCTCTGTATAATACCCCCATGAAACAAACATATTTGGTAGGCGGCGCAGTCCGCGACAAGCAACTGGGTTACCCGTTTCACGAACGCGACTGGGTCGTCGTTGGTGCAACCCCCGAAACCATGCAAGCTGAGGGATTTCGGCAGGTGGGCAAGGACTTCCCAGTATTTCTTCATCCCACGTCAGGGGAAGAATACGCACTGGCTCGAACAGAACGAAAGACGGCTCCAGGTTATGGAGGATTTGTGTTCCACACCGATCCCAGCATTACCTTAGAAGACGATTTGATCCGCAGAGACCTAACCATTAATGCCATGGCGGAAACCCCTGAAGGCACCTTGGTCGACCCCTATGGCGGGCAAGACGACCTGCGCAACAAGATTCTGCGACACGTAAGTAGTGCCTTTAGTGAAGACCCTGTGCGCATTCTGCGGGTCGCCCGATTTGCCGCACGCTACCATCACCTAGGTTTCCACGTTGCCGAGGAAACTCTGTCGCTAATGACTGACATTGTCGCCAGTGGTGAGGCCTCGCATTTGGTCGCCGAACGAGTTTGGAAGGAAATGGAACGAGCGCTGGGCGAACAGAGCCCTGATGTTTTCATCCGCACCTTGCGCGACTGCAATGCGCTGGCAGTGATTATGCCGGAGATCGACGATCTTTTTGGCGTGCCACAACCCCCACAACATCACCCAGAAATAGATACCGGTGAGCATGCTCTTTTGAGCCTATGTGCGGCTCGCTCCATGACAACAGATTCCAGCTGTCTGTTTGCGGCTTTAGTGCACGACCTTGGCAAAGCCGCCACCCCCTCTGCAGACTGGCCCAAGCACCACGGCCACGAGGCCTTGAGCCTGCCCTTAATCGAGCAGTTTTGTCGTCGCTTGGCGGTGCCAAAGCAACATCGCGAGCTAGCGCTAGCGGTGGCCCGGGACCACACCAATTGTCACCGAGCCTTTGAGCTGAAAGCCTCTACTGTTTTACAGTTACTGCAGCGCCTAGATGCCTTCCGCCGTCCAGAAAAACTCGATCAATTCTTGCTCTGCTGTCAGGCCGATGCCCGCGGGCGCACAGGCTTCGAAGAGACTGACTACCCACAAGCGGCCTATCTCAAGTCGGCCTATTTGAAGTGCATGGACATACAAGCAAAAGATGTGATTGCTGAAGGAGTCAAAGGCAAAGCGATTGGCGAGCGGTTGGCACAAAAACGAATTGCGGCCATCAAGCAATTAAAACAAGCCACAATCTAGACCGCTTGCTGTCCCCCCCCAAGCAGACTCAGAGATTTTGGGGCTCAGCCGCTCGCCATCGGCCCTAGCCAGCTGATGGCGAGCACCGCTTAGACAGGCGCCCCGAAAGATCGCTTATTTTGAGTCGGTAATTCGTTCACACATGGTTTTTAGAATATGACGACGAGAGATCACACCGATCACTTTATTGCTGTCGTCGACAACAGGATAAATCTTGCGTTTGTGGTTTTTCATCTGCTCAGCTAAATCCATCGCATTGCAATCTCCAGTAACCGTGCTCAGCTCCCGGCTCATGACGTCGTTCACCATCGCCACTCGATCAGAATAGTAGAGCACTTGACTCACCACCCCAATACAATCTTGCTCCGAAATCCAACCAATTAACTGTCCACCATCATCCACAACTGGGCCGCCCAACAGCTCATTCTTCACCAGTTCAATAGCCGCCTCAACGATTGGCATTGCTGCAGAAAACGATACAAATTGACGACTCATGCAATCCGATACTCTAATGGAGTCCATACTATTTCCTTAGTTGATTAAGCTCGATTTCTTTGCGCCGGAAAAACGGCTTGCATCACTGCTTTCGACTCACACATCCTAGAAAACTAGCGCTTCGCAGCAAGACTATCACTAACGATCAAATTCACGCTGAAATCAGGTAAGGACTAGTCTACGCTTAAAATGCTCCCCTTCCAATGTGCTTATAATGCTTTGTTTTATGAGAGGGCTTTATGCTTGATTTTGAGTTATTAGATCCCGATGGCGTGGTCCGTGTACACCCAGAAACCCCTTTACTGGCGAGGGATTTCGCACAGCTCAGTGAAACTGTGGATCGCTATCTGGCGTCTCATGACGACTTAAAGGGACTGGTGATAAGCGCGGAGGACTTTCCTGGCTGGGAGGACTTTTCTGCCTTTGTCTCTCACGTCAAATTTATTCGTGGTCACCACAAATCTATTCGCCGAGTGGCGGCGGTATCGGACGACACTCTGCACAAAATCCTACCCCCTATCGCCAATCACTTTGTATCAGCAGAAGTACGCCACTTCAATAGTGACCAGTACAATGATGCTATGAATTGGGTGAGGCAATAGCCTTAACCTAGCGGCCTAGTGTATTTCTGTAGAAAAAAACTCGCCATTGTGACGAGCTTTTTTTACAACAGAACAATGAAGATCTATTCCCAAACTACGAGCGAGCTCTCAGCACTTTCAACTGCGTGCTGATATTTTTCAACGATACTATTACGCTTCATTTTCATCGTCGGTGTCAGTAGCTCATTGTCGATGGTCCACTCCTCAGACACTACATACACTTGCGCTATTCGCTCATGGGGTGCCAAACGAGCGTTAAGCTCAGGTAAGACAGCCTGGATTTCAGACGCCAAATCTTCTCGGCTTTTGTCTGCCGAGGTTTCAGACAAACCGGCCACTAACACCGGCGCCTCCATACCATGCCCGATGGCGCACATCTGCCCCAAACACTGCACTTGCGCCATGATATCTTCAATATTGCTGGGTTTTACAAATTTACCTTTGGTGGTTTTAAAGGCCTCGCTCAAGCGACCTGTCACATGCAGTAAACCCTCATCATCGATAAATCCAGTATCGCCAGTGTGGTAGTAATCCTCTCGCAACACCTCGTTAGTTTTTTCCGGATTGAGGTAGTAGCCCTTCATCATCGCAGGTGACTTAAACAGAATCTCATTGTTTTCGCCAATCTTGACCTCACAACCGGAAAATGGCTTGCCCGCGGTGCCGGGCACTACCTGATCATCCAAACAGATACAGCCATGGATGCAGTTTTCCGTCATGCCGTAGCCATTTCTCAGTGGCATACCCAGTTTCAGATACCACTCCTGCACATCCATCGGCGTAGGAGCAGATCCGGTAATGATAAACCCAGCGGCATCCAAACCGAGTTGCTGCTGAATTTGCTGCTTAAAACCCTCGGCCTTTTCGGGATCAGCCAACATGGCCTCGATCGTCTCTGGGGAAATCTTAGCTTCCACCGCCTCTTTAAACTTCTTCCACAAACGCGGTACCGAAAAGAAAAACGTGGGACGAATCTTCTGCAGATCACTGCCAAAGGTTTCCATTGATTCAGGAAAAGCCACAGTCGCGCCGGTGTACAAACTGTAGAGCAAAACCAGTACACGTTCGGCGGTGTGAGACAAGGGCAAATAGGAAAAGAAGCGAGACGCTTCATTGAGTTTAATATCTGCCGCCATTTTGGTGACCGCCCAAGATACGTTTTCAAAGTGATGCATCACACCTTTGGGGTTACCGGTAGTACCAGAGGTGTACATCAAGGTATAAAGTGTATCCATATCTCTGAGCGGCTGCCCTCGAAGAGGCTCGCAAGTACGGACGATTTCCTCAAGCGTGGTATGACACTTTAAGCCACCACCCAACAAACCCACTCGATGAAGATCCATGCCTGCCATCGCCTGCTCAATAGCCTCAGGTTGATCCGCATGCCCGATAAACAACAATTGGCTGTCACTGTGCTTCAACACATAAGCCATGGATTGAGGTGACTGTCCTGGATAAAGCGGAACGCTCACGTAGCCACTCATCATGATGGCAAAATCGGCAACAAACCAATCCGGACTGTTCTGGGAGTAGATAGCAATGCGACTGCCCTGCGGGTAATTCAACGCCTTGAGATAGGTCGCCAGTTTACGCGCTCTTTGCGCAACCTCCCCCCAAGTGTAATCAACGAATTCCCCACCGCGGGACTGGCGTAAATACACCGTATCGGGTTTGCGTGCTTCCCATTGATAAAGCATTTCTAAAGGCTGCAAACAGCTATCACTCATGATCATCTCCACGGCGCTGGGGCCGTCATTATTATTTGACTTAAAACGCCACATTTAAGCACAGAGAACGATGCCAAACTTGCCCATGCGTGCCAACTAGAACTCGAAGACAAACCGCCCTCCAACAAGAGCTCTCGGCCAACAAGGAGCACGGAAACCTTGGTAAATCGAGCTAGAAGCCATAGACTAGGCCGCGAGGGGAAACCCCTATCGAAAAACCCCATAAGATGTATAAGAAGGAAGCCACCGTGATTGCCGATTTAAAAGACCGCAAAGTAAATAACCATGCCGACAGCTATGTTGCCCCCAATGCAACCGTGGTTGGCTCAGTCACCCTTAAACAGGGCGCTAGCGTGTGGTTCGGAGCCGTTGTGCGCGGAGACTGCGAAGATATTGTCATCGGCGCCAACAGTAACATTCAAGACGGCTCTGTGGTCCACGCCGATGTCGGCCAACCTTGCATCATTGAAGACAATGTAACCGTCGGCCACAACGCCACTGTGCACGGCTGCCACGTCGGTGCTTGTTCACTCATAGGGATTAACGCTGTCGTTCTTAATGGCGCCAAAATTGGCAAAAACTGCCTAATCGGCAGCAACGCGCTAGTCCCCGAAGGCATGGAAATACCAGAAGGTTCACTCGTCATGGGTTCTCCCGCTAAAATTAAGCGCGCCTTGAGTGACGAAGAGATCGGTTTTTTGAAGGTCTCGGCAGAACACTATGCCGACAACGGCAGAATGTTTGCCAGCGAAATGGTGATTCGCGAGGAATGACCCACTGGTCACCAAAGAACTAGGACAAGAGCGCATTAAATCACCCTTTAACCTCTTACCTACGGCCGAAAACTCTGATACTTTAGGAAATTATTCACAGATGATGGTCAGAAGGCTTTCGAGAATGTCATCGAAAAGTCATACTCCAAAGGCACAGTTGCTGCTATGTGCGCATTGTGGCAACTGGGCAATCGGGTCTTCATAATCAATAAGTTAGTGCAGCTTATTAAAGAGTTTTGTGAAGACCATCACTTTTGCTCCATCGGCACTGTGATCTAATCGAGCTAGGACGATATGCGTTCATAACAATAATTAATACGAGGTCTTTCGAGAGATGGTAATGCCCAGCCCCACTGATTTTTCACGCAGCCGAGAGGTACAGTTTCTCAATCGTGAGGAATCTCGCTTTCCACATCTCCAACGCCTGTCTTTAGATTTCAGCTTCCAAGTGCTAGAGATCGCACTAACATCCAAGCCCGAAAAGCACTTTGCTCTAGTCACCGATGACTATCGCAGTACCGAGCTAGAGTCCATTACCCCACACTTCTCAACGCTCGCCGAATTAAACGAATATGTGGGTGACAATATGATTGATATCCTCCATGACTATCTGTTTGGCTTTGTCGAAGAAGATATTCAGATGGCTAAAAGCTACGCCTGAGCACCGACCGGTAACACTCTGCCCTAGACTAGACTGTGATTTGACCTCCTAGACAACCCCTAGCTACATGACAATACTGTCTTGCCTGCTAGCGCCCACTGCGACAAGACTAATCGCTAAGACTCACAGATACCATGGCTAAACAAGGAAAGGCTGCTCAGGAGCGAGCATTTCTAGAGGCCCTCACGCCGTATTCAATAACGCAAAAAGCCTCAAGCAGGACGAATCAACATCGTCAATGGAGAAACGGCGAATCTAGAAGACAATCCGCCGTGCAATGATCTTTACTTGGGCAACATCAGTGAAAAATAAGTAGCCTTGATAATAGAGTTTACGTTTCCGTCGGCGTCTTTCACTTCAATCTCTCGCTCGAGCTTGAGCTTGCCTTTTTCGCGAGTACCTTGGACTATTTGATCCCACTCGTCATCACTCACTTGGATATCGACAAATAGATCACCACTGGCGGGAGCTAAATAGCGAATGGTCATTTCACCGACAACTGGAACCATTTCCGACAGTCCAATCTTGGCAACATACATCATGCCAAAAGGAAATTCTGCCAAAGTAAAGATAGCACCAGCGTAAACACCACCCAGATGATTCGTATTGCCTTCTTTAGGCATTCGAATATGTAACCGGTTATCGTTGGCTTCCAGTATCTCCAAGCCCATATGTTGAAGCGTATCGATACTGCTAATTGCGTCTTGAATGGCCTCCATTATTAACTCTCCCCTTTTATGTAATTGTGATTCTGCGCCGTCAGCTGTCGACACTGTGTCCTAGGATGCATCAAGAATATTCGCTCAACGTCCCAACATTGTCAGCTCCTGCTGCAAGCGAGCAGCAATCACGGGTTGCGCCACCAAATAATCATAATAAGCGGCTAATTTGGGCCGGCGAATTGCATCGATAGATTCACCCGCAAGGTACAAGCTGATTAAGGGGCACACAAGTGCAATATCCACCAGACTGATTGTCTTATTGTGTAAAAACTCAGCCCCTTTAACCTCACCTTCCAAGTAATCAAACAACGGGGGCAACTCTTCCTCAACGGTTCCGCGAACGACCTCTTCATCACACTCTTGCTGTAAAGGAGTGGGCTTCACGACACGCTGAAAGAAGATCCCAGGGCCGATCTTTTCAATTAATTTGGAGTCTGGAACTCTTCCAACCAGCGATCGGTCGCTCTTTCGAGTAGATCAACAAGACCTAGTTGAGGATCTGGATAGCACTCGTCTAAGTACTCACAGATGACACTGGAATCTGCCAAGGTTATTTGGTCATCAACCAATGCAGGAATTTTCTTCAGAGGGTGAATTTCTTCATAACCTTCAGGTAAGGCCATCGATACTAAGGGCTGCACTTCGTAGTCGATCCATTTAACATCCAACGTTAACAAACCTGTCGAACGAAAGGTGACAATGGACTACCTACACCTTAGTCATCTGAAATTCCTTCTTAAGTAAAATCTAATGGTGTAGAGATGATCTACTCTGACGCACAAAGCGTCTAACACTAAAAAACGACTCGTGTCAGACGGCCATTTACAGCCACAGAGTGCAGCCTTGTCAGAGAGAGAAATAGCTAGTGAGCCCCTAGAATGGGCCGCAGTAGTTCGTTTGAACTTTCTGCGCTATGGCGTGAGAACAAGGCTCAACGATAGCGGAGTATCAGAGCGCCCGTCCCTTAAGTTTGACTAACTTATCGATCACCGGTTTCAATTCCGGCTTGTGCTCGAGAATCTCTTGCGATGTTAATCCATGCAACTCATGAGGAAAAACCAACCACTGATCGGTTTGATGCATGAAGTACTCCGGTACTCGGGCCGTCTGATTATTGTCCGGTTTGTAGTAAGGCGTCGCAATACGAATTTGTGGCGTATTGCGTTTACAGGCTTGCTCTAAGTCGACAATGATCTGCTCAATACTCAAACCGGTATCATGCACATCATCCACAATCAGCAGAGAGTCCTCTGCCCTAAGGCGTTTGATCAGATACGTCAGACCATGCACTTGAACGTGACGATCGCGTTCACCGATTCCAGTATAGGACGAGGTGCGAATAGCAATATGATCGGATTCAACCCCCAGGACATCCAGCAGCTCTTGAACGGCAATACCCACCGGCGCGCCGCCTCGCCAAACGCCGACGATATAGTTCGGACAATAACCACTCTCGTAGATTTTTATCGCGAGGTTAAACGAATCTTCCAGTAATTGCTGAGAGGTAATAAAGGTCTTTTTCACAATATAGGGCTCTAAAATACGGCGAATGTCAGAGTGGAGGCGGCGAATGCATGTCGAGTAATCGTCCAAATACTATCTGCAAGAACTGAACACCAGAAACATACGCAGTGCGGTCGTGAAACTAAAAATAATAATAGGATCTATTGCAAACGGAGTCATTCACCGACCACACCACAGTTGACCAGTAATGCCAAAACCAAAACCAAAGCCAGCGGATTCATCCATTCAATCATAGCGACTTATGACAATAGCAGGCCCACTAAGATAAGGGCTATTTCATTTCCGCATCAAATTCTTCGGCCAGATCCAGCGGCTCCATTTCAACACCTTCCAAATCCGCGGTCCAATTGATTCCCACCAACACTACATCACCGTGCATTCCGTCCACCCACTCATCAAGAAACTCTTCCAAGGCCACAGGCACTGGCTTATAAATACTCCATTCGTCTACACACACTACTTGCGCAAACTCGGGCTGTGACCAAAAGGGCATGACATCCACGTCATCGCTATCATCAGACGGGCAGAGCGCAAAGCCTTCAGGTCCTTCTAACGCCCACACACAACCTGTCTCCATCGCCTCCACGATAAATCGATCTAAATTCTCTTCAATATTAGTGGATAAGGGTTCCATAGCGTGCTCTTCGATTAAAGGGTAATAAAAGCGTAAGTATAAAACATATCCGCCGGGTTGGGGGGCTAGGATTCGGGCAACTCAGAGGTTTGGCAGAGGGTGAAAGCTTTGCGCTATAATGCCCGCCCATGCCTAATATCCAGTATTATGTCGCCTCCTCTTTCTATTATCGGTAGTTGGCTAACCCTATTTGCCGCCACTTTGGATTCTTACGATATCGATAGCCGAGCGTTCTTGCGTGAACGAGGGGTAGATTATTCGCGGCAATCAGATCCTGAACACAGAATCCCCTTGGCCACCATGAGCAGTCTCTGGGATGACGCAGCGGCTATTACCGAAGACCCTGCATTTGGCATCAAAGCTGGTCAATTCGTCACCCCCACTACCTTCAGCGCGCTGGGAATTGCACTTTGGAGTAGCTGCAGCATTAAGGATTTGGTGGTCTGCTGGTGTCGGTATTTGCATGTCTTCAGCACAGTCGCAGACATGGAGCTGGCAGAAACGGATACCGAAATCATAATGACTTGTACGCTGAATACGCATTCAGACTCAGTAAAAGCCTCGCTTTACGCCATTGACGCCACCTTGTCGGCCTTACTTCATATTTGCAAACAACATTACGGCAGCGAGATCGTGCCGATAAGCACCAGTTTTACCCGCCCACAACCGCACAATATCGAGCCCTATCAAGCGATTTTTGGGCCAGCGTTGAAGTTTGATCAACCGTGCATTGAAGTCAGGCTAGATCGCACTACGGCCGAAAAAAAAATTCCCGGCGGCAATCCGTCTCTCGCAAAAGCGACCGAACAACTGGTTGCCGATTATCTGCAGAAACTAAAGGCGCCTTCGCTGATTCGCGATGTACAACAAGTACTGTTTGAGCTTTGGCCGAGGGGGGATGCCAAGCTCGATGTGGTGGCAGAGCGATTACATGTTAGTCCGAGAACGCTGCACCGCAAGCTCGAGGAGTCGGGCAGTAACTTTCGTCAACAGCAAGAAACCACTCGCCATCAATTGGCCCTGCAGTTCATTCGTCAAGCACATCTGAGTATCACTGAGATTGGCTATTTACTGGGATTTAGCAGTGCCAGCAACTTTAGTCGCGCCTTCAAACGCTGGACTGGCAGCTCCCCGCAAGAGTTTCGCGCACGCCAGAATGCACACCACTAGAGCGACCCTCGACCGAAGGTAAAAAAGCCCAGCAGAACTGGGCAAGAAGGATCGGGCTATGGCTTCCCGATCGATGGCAGGAACCAGAAGAAGATTGATTACCTAGTGGCCCATTACATAGGCAGGGCTCGCCTTGGGCATGCTCACATCAATACTTACCTTTCGCTCTGCGGCATAGGCTTTTAGGTCGCCGAGCGATGCATTTGAACGATCCGCCCCATGGCTATAAGTATCTATTCGCTCTGCAGCCACACCGCTATCAATCAATAGATCTCTCACGGTCTGTGCCCGATAGTGCGCCAGTACATTGTTGTATTCATCGGTACCCCGTGGATCGGCATGGCCGTCTAAACGCACTTGCATGTCGGAATAGCGGTTTAACAGGCCGGCCAATTCAATCACTCGCTGACGCCCTTGTTCACTCAGCTTATCCAATGCCGTTCTAAACAACACATTCAAATCCAAGGTATCCATCGCCAGCGACTGAAATTCATCGGCACGTTGCTGATTAAATGCCAACTGCTGGTGCAAACGTTCGATTTCCAGTTGTGCTACTGCCAGTGAGTCATTCATTACGTCCACCTCATCCGCTTGTTTAATTTGCTCGCCCATGTACGCGCCACCCAATGCACCTAAGATAAAGCCGACAGGGCCGCCCAATGCAGCGCCGGCAACCGCCGATGTGGTGAAAGCAGTTCCCTGCTTCAAACCGGTGTAACGCTGTTCTTCTTGCACTATGATCTCACCGGTATTTTCCGTCGCCAGAGTCACGCCGCTGACGGTAAGTGCAGTAACGAGAAGAGTATGTTTGATAGTCTGTTTCATGTGGTTGATTCCCTGTTGTGGTGTGTTGATAGTGATTAAACACAGCAATTGGGGCATCGGTGGGGAGCAAATCGGGCAAGTCACGGAAAGATTGTGATGAAATGTGGCACGACCGCATGAGCAGGGAAGTTGCGCTGGGAATCGCGCTGATCGTCGTCGCATTGAGCGGGTTTGCCATGCTCTGGCCAATTAGCAGACGCGATAGGCCAGCGCCCCCGATGGATAGATTGCACGCCGACTGCTAGAGTAGCGGCCGTTCACTTGATTAACTGATAGCGACAACAATGACTCAACGACTGGTTCTCACCCTCAGCAGCCCCGATCGACACGGCATCGTCGCCGATGTCACTGCATTCCTAGCCCAACATAATTACAACATCGAGGAATCCTCACAGTTTGAGGATCGCCAAGAAAAGCGGTTTTTCATGCGTACAGAGCTAGCCGCAGTCAATGACAGCGCCACGGCGCTGGAGACGCTCAAAGCCGGTTTTGAACAGTTGACCCAAGACGAGCCTATGGTGTGGCAAATTAGCCCACTCAATGATCGCCCCAAAGTAGTACTCGCCGTATCCCGCTGGGGCCATTGTTTGAACAACATGCTGCATAAATGGAAGGCAGGCTCGCTGCCTATCGACATAGTGGCTGTGGTTTCCAACCACAATGACATGCGCGACTTGGTTGAATGGTACAACGTTCCTTATCACCATCTGCCTGTGACGAAAGACACCAAAGCGGAACAAGAAGCGCAGATCCTCTCCATTATGGAGCAAACCCAGGCTGACTTATTGGTGCTGGCGCGTTACATGCAAATCCTCTCCAATGAGCTGTGCGAAAAGCTGTCTGGGCGCGCAATTAATATTCACCATTCATTTCTACCCGGATTCAAGGGCGCCAAACCCTATCACCAAGCCTATGATCGCGGTGTCAAACTCATTGGTGCCACCGCCCACTACGTGACCTCAGATCTGGACGAAGGCCCCATTATCGAACAAGAAGTGGAGCGAGTGTCTCACAGCAACACCCCCGAACAACTGGTAGAGATTGGCCACGATATTGAAAGTGTCGTGCTGTACCGAGCCGTGCGTTGGCATGCCGAACGCCGAGTATTACTTAACGGCCACAGAACGGTGGTATTCAGACGCTAGCATAGCTATAGCAATTGGGAGCCAGCCTCGCTCTGGCTCAGCATTTCCAGTGCAGAATTACTGCATATAACTCACGCCCTATAAAGCGCAAGCAAACTGCAGCGTTCACCCAAGAAGAATGAAACAAATCTGTCACAAAAGCTTGCTAAGGTACTGACTCAGTTTGCAAGGAGGCAATCCCCCCCAAGAAAAGCTCCAACAGTGCCCATGCGATTTTTCCCTCTCAAGTTTCAACGCCTCGCCGCTAAGCGCACACTGCTCGTCAATGTCGTTGCAGGACCAATATTGTTGCTCACTTTAGCGCTGGCGGGTCTAGCCGTAGAAATGAGCTTCTTGAGCGACCAACACAGTTTATTAAAACGTCAGCAAACTTTGGCTGATGCTGCCGCCAGACTCAACATCGCCCTAAAAAAACA
>CERE01108144.1_pt1 | contig 34525 bp, 22 predicted proteins | sample 530911 | NCBI WGS metagenome assembly CERE01 (sample SAMEA2621092, study PRJEB7988) | marine metagenome | biome: marine biome (ENVO:00000447); feature: mesopelagic zone (ENVO:00000213); material: "saline water (ENVO:00002010), including plankton (ENVO:xxxxxxxx)" | depth 800 m
ACTGGGGGTGTGGTGGTCGTCAGTTCAAATCTGGCCACTCCGACCATTTATTTTCTTTATATATAGATTCTAAGTTATTGATTTTATTAAATAAAATTAGCCCTCCACGTAGCGCAGCTGGAAATCTGGCAAGGCGTTAAAAGGTTTTTTCTGAAAATCAAAAACTCCTTATATTTCAAAAGGTTAGATTTCTAGCGATTTTGGGGTTTCCCCAGCTTGCCCCCAGTGGGGTGTGGTGGCCGGTTATACTGGAGCCTCAACTGAATCCGTACTCGTGAAGTTAATAGTGTGGCGTGGATACGCGATTATTAGCGCTCCTTCGGTTGGTTGATCACTGGGTGTCATGCGCCTTAATTCGTGCACTCATGATATAAGTGAGTGATTGTCGTCTCGTTGACTGCTCTGATTAGTCTCTAGGCAATAACACCTCCCTCATGTTTTAGCGTATTCTGCCTTCTAACCTTTGTGAAGATAGTAGCGGTCCAGTGGGGGCGGGGCAGGGTTCTGTAATCGTGACTCCTTCAGCTTCCCGTATTTACCTTCTCACGAAAATGACCAGCCTGGTTCGACAAGGTGCTTGACTTGATCATGGGTCTTTTTACTAGCGCCGTACTTCATTGGTCCACCTCGTTATATCGTAAGCACCTAACCAACCACTGGCTTCGAGATATATTGGAACAGGAGGGTGCTACGCAGTTGTCTGATGAGTTGGCCTTCATGTTGGGGCGACACATCAATCAACAGTTCAAACGGGCTAAAGCTAAGACGGGAGGAAAGCAGCGGTTCTATCCTGTGGAGCGTTTGATCGAATATGGATTCAAGTGTCTTGTTGGTGAGCGAAGTAATTTACAGAGCAAAGCCTCTGGCGCTGTGCATCAAAAGTTACCAGATAATGTCGTCTCTATTAAGGAGTTCCGGCAGAAGAGTGGTGGATAGGGCTGTCTGGCGTCAACTATCTTGTCCGGTTCGCGACAACTATGATGGCCGGTTAGGTGGTCAAGATAGTTGTCGTCAGCCGGTCATCCTAATTGTCGCCGAACATAGGGCATTGTTGGTGAAATATGCCTACTTGTATTAGTACTGATTAACCATATCCCGTCATTCTCGGGTGGTCATTCTGAATAAAGGGGCGTTTCTGCTACTTCAGTGATAGATGGGTTGATTGCTCAGTGTGGCAGTCTCCTGTAGCGAAGAAAAACCACGGCCTTTAGGATAGAAGGCCTCTGGCCAATCCCCGGTTCTACTTGCCTGATTGGTTTCCTTGGCGTCACGATCGCCTTAGTTAGGTCATGCAGAGCAAATTATGAGCTTTCCTCCGATACTGGGCTGGCTGTCTGGCGTCATTTCTTGTTAGTCCGATCTTTCTCCTTAACCATCTCTGTACTATTTATGTCGTGCATCCTAAATGTGTGAACCGATTTGGCTATCAGTAAGCTGAGAGGTGGTGAGATGTCACTCGTTGATGGTTAATTTGCATGAATTTTAAATAAATATATTGGCGGTATGGGATCGGGTAGTGTATTTTGTGTACAGTAATGATCGGTGAATGGGGTTCTAACTATGTCTGCATTGAAAGAGTTAAAGCGGCATCTCAAACCAGGCCAAGTCTATCGCAGGGCTGATTTAGCGAGGTGGAGTAAAGCTGTAGACCGTCATTTGAAGCAATTGATGAGTGAGGGAACCCTGCATAAAGTCTCTCAGGGGGTCTATGCGTACCCGAAGAAAACGTCTTTCGGGAAGGTCGTGCCAGAGGATTACAAACTGGTTGAAGCTTTTTTAAAGACAGATGACTTTTTGTTGTTCTCTCCAAACGCCTACAATGCGTTAGGGGTAGGTACCACGCAGCTCTATAATGAGCAGCTTGTTTACAACCGAAAGCGTCATGGCAAATTCAAGCTTGGCAACCGTACTTTTAGCTTTAAGATGAAGCCTTACTTTCCCAAAGAAGTGTCGGAAGAGTTCCTGCTGGTCGACTTGGTCAATAATGTGAATAAGCTAGCTGAGGAAGAGGGGTCAGTCTTAAAACGTGTGAGTTGTGTGGCTGCTAATATGGATGTTTCATCTTTAAAGAGGGGGGGCCAGCGTTATGGTGGGGTTCGGGCCAAGAAGCTTTTTGCATCGCTTGATCATGCGGCATTGACGCGTGACGCTTGATTACCTGCATACTCATAAAGATTACAACGATCTTATTCGCACGGTTGCTGACGAGAAAGGCGTTACCCCTGATCTGGTAGAAAAAGACTACTGGATCATGCACTGTCTGTATGGTCTAACTCTGCAGCAATACTCCTTTGAGCTTAAAGGTGGAACAAGTCTCTCGAAAGGGTTTGGGATCATTCATCGATTTTCCGAAGATATTGATATTCGCATTGAGCCACCACCAGAGGCTAATGTTTCTATTGGGAAGAATCATAATAAGGCCAAGCACTGTGAAAGCCGGAAGGCTTTTTATGATCAGCTCGCGGTAGATATTGCTATAGATGGCCTCGGTGAAGTTGTAAGAGACCATGCTTTCGATGATGAACGATATCGTAGTGGTGGAATTCGTCTGAAATACACCAGCTACAATCCAGCTGCTGCCGGGGTGAAGGATGGCATACTTCTCGAGGTTGGGTTTGATTCGGTAACACCCAATCGAAAAGTTGATATCAGCTCTTGGGCATTAGATTTTGCTAAGCAGCATGGTCTGCCTGTTAAAGATAACTTGGCGACCAATATAGTCTGTTACGAGCCGGGCTATACCTTTGTAGAAAAGTTACAGGCAATAGCTTCCAAGTACAGAAATCAGCAAGAGCGTGGAGGTATGCCCAAGAATTTTATGCGGCATTACTACGATGTCTATTGTTTACTTGAAGATGAAAGTGTTAAAGCCTTTATTGGTACTGATGAGTACAACATTCATAAACTGAAACGATTTCCTACAGCAGACTACCGGATCCCTATTGCTGAGAATGAGGCATTTATATTGTCGGACTCAGATACGCGGAATTTATATAAAGAAAACTATCAGGCAACCGCGGCATTGTATTATCAGGAGCAGCCAAGTTTTGATGTGTTGTTGGAACATATTCACGCGGTGATAAATGATCTGTAGGGTGTTTCTGAAAATGGGGTGTCTTTTCCTGTGGGGAGTTAGTCTATATTTACTATCGAGATGATGACTCTGGCTCGGGGGGCATGTCTAGAGTGAGCTGGATTAGAATATGGCTCAGTTATCAAGGCTGTTGGTTAATGTGGTGGCTTTTATAGTAGTCGATCAGTTGGTGGTTAAATCTAAGGGGGGGGAGGTGGTCTTACTCGTGTTAATGCAGATTAAACCGAGTATCCTCCCGGCCATAGATCACGACTTTTATGGCAGCTATTTGGCTGAAGGTAGGCCTACTTAAAGGGGGAAGCTACTGAAAGCCTTGTCTGCCCTAAATTTGCGGCATGAAAACTGCCGTTGAGGGAAGGTATTTTTTGATGAGGCGTATCACGTTTTGATCATCATCAAATAGGGCGTCGGCCTTTTCCTGCTGGCAAGCTATGACTTTTTGGTAAAGTAGTCGATCGGCCCCTTCCAGTTCAGAGGGGTTTTTTTCGTCGTCCACCGCTTCCCAGTCACAGTAGTAGATGTGGCGATAAGATATCCCTATATCAGCAAGTAGGGCTTTTGTTTCGTTTTGAGAATCTTCTGTGTTTGGCCTAGATGTGACAATGATGATGTCATGTTTATGGCTTAGTTCGGTAAAGAATCTAGGGTGCTGTGTGATTGTGCCATCGATATCTAGTGCGATTATCATGTTCTTTGAGGCTTCTCCTAGTGGTGAAGTTAGATTTTATCCTGAGGTATATTGATCTCTGATAAGTACAGAAATTGGATAAATAAATCGGGTGAAAAGGTTCGCTGCCCGTTATTGAATACTTCAGCGATAGTGGTATCTTGAATCGCTTTAAATGAGCGATAACTATCGTTTATGGCGAGAAGTAATTTATCTTGCTCTGTTGGGGTCAGCCCTTTGGTAATGGGGATTTTAATCTTTAAAATCTCATATTCTTGTTTACTGACCAATGTATTCTGTGTTTCCGAAATGGCCTCGTAATACTTGTTGAGGATGTATTTTGTCTGGCTTTCAGAATTCAGTACTTGGGCTAGCTCATGCAGTTCTATGAGCTTATCGACGATAATATCTTGCCTCTTTACGACAGCTTCGCTATCCCCATCATAATCTGCCTGATGGTAAGGGTAGGAAATCAGGGGCCACTTCTTATTGGCCAGGGTTAGCTTTAACAGATCTCCCTCCATTTCCGTGTAGCCTTTGATGATCTCGCTACGATAGGTGGCTTTCACTACTTTTTGTCGCATAACCTACCTTAATATTAGTCTTCTATTGTTGAGCCATAAGTTTATCTGGCCGTATCTTTATCTCGGTACGGATATTTTAATGCTCTATACGACAAATCATGTCGCATTGAATATGGATAATGTGAATATACAGAGCAAGGGATATAGGCATGGCAAACGCGGATGATATTAAGTTGGCTGCAGAGTGGATCGAAGGGGCTGATGCACTCCTGATCGGTGCCGGTGCCGGTATGGGCGTTGATTCAGGGTTGCCAGATTTTCGTGGTAATAAGGGCTTCTGGAAGGCCTATCCCATAGCTAAGCAGCAAGGCAAGAGCTTTTCTCAAATGGCTAATCCCAGATTGTTTAAGCAGAATCCTCGCCTAGCGTGGGGGTTCTATGGTCATCGGTTGAATTTATACAAAAAAACTGAACCTCACGCTGGGTTTCAAGTATTGAAAACCTGGTGCGATAGCAAGCCGCTCGGAGGCTTTGTATACACCAGCAACGTTGATGGCCATTTCCAGAAGGCTGGTTTTAGTGATCAGCAGGTCTATGAGTGTCATGGCAGCATTCATTACCTACAGTGCGCTGATGGCTGCTGTAACCATCTATGGGCAGTTGATGAAGAAATTATTGAAATTGATGAACAGCGTTTGGAATTGATTAGCCGCTTACCCTTGTGCGAAGCGTGCGGGGCCGTGGCCCGCCCCAATATCTTAATGTTCGGCGATATACACTGGGAGGCGCACCGGAGTAGTGAGCAAGAGTCCCTTTGGTATGACTGGTTGCAGAGCACTAAGAGAAAAGATCTAGTCGTTATTGAGATAGGAGCAGGTATTGCCGTCCCTACGGTAAGGAATGCATGTTCAAGGCTTGGCAAAAAATTGATCAGAATAAATCCCGAGCATACGAAGGTAGAGGGGAGGGGGATTTCATTTTCTATGGGTGGGTTAGAGGCCATAGTCAGAATTAGGGATGCCCTGAGATAGGGTCAATATTTTCTGGCTGAATTTAATTCGAATATTTTTAAAGCAGGGTGAGACATAACGTGTCGCTTGGCTTGGTCAAAATGACTAAGTTGTTTATGGCTTTGCTTAATTAATAGATTATGGTATTGAAAATGATAGAAGCTTTGAAGATAAGAATGACGTAAGCAGAACTCAGTAAGCATCTTTCTGACAGATCCGTTTCTTGGGGCGGAGTTACTGTCCATACGTTTTGCCGTGAATCCTAAGTGTGCGGTTTGGATGTGTAGTATTGGGCGGCCAAGTGCTGCTGTTCCATTTTCTGCTTGTTTTACGGTAAGGCGGTACAAGGGTACATTCGGTTAAGTGATGGTCATTTAGGGGGCGGCGGAGCTGTAGTCCGCGCTATTCAAATCTGTTTGTTGAGTAACAGGCCGACGCGGTGCGACTTTCTGTGTCGCATTATGTTTGTATGCTTTAGCTCAATCTCCCTGGATGTAATTATTAGGAGCTCGTAGTGAGGTACAGGCTAAATATTGATGGCTTGCGGGAAATGCGGGAAAGAAATCGCTTATCGGCACGCCCGTCATTTGAATATTTCTATGGTCATTTCATGCACTCGAATCCAAGGTTCTATAAGTATTATTGGTCAGTATATTCATTTGATTCTGCTAAGGGAGTACCGACAAACCATTTGTGCACTTCGGCAGCGATGGAGCGAATGAGCTCCCTTCGAGAAAGATCTTTAGAGTATATGGTGGGTAATACCAAAGTGCTTAGGCTTGGTTCGGGTATTCCGATAGATCTAAATCACTCCCGCTGGGTGGGGTACGAATTTGCGCCGGAGTTTGAGCTTGACGAAGATCCTCTGTGGAACGGTCATAGATAGTGAATTAAGTATAAACATGATTTTTGGAATGAATGTATGAAATTGTCATCAGCTATACCGGAATATCCCTATCCTTATCAGTCCGGACGCATGCTGCGAGAGGCCTCTCAGGCTGTTGAGGAGTGGGAAGATCTACTCGATAGCATTTCTTCAGCTACTGATAGCGAACTTGAGGTTCGCCGAGAGGAATTGCTTGGGCATGCTTCATGGTTAATTAATGCGGTGAAGAGGGGAGAATGGAGGATACTTGATGATCCTCAGATGCCTAGGGATGCTAAAACAGATTTTATTTACTATCCGACGTGCTTGGGACTGGCGACATTAGCCGCTATACGTTCTCGTTTTGGTGTTGATGACGCCAGATTAAATTCGGTAATTATCGGAGTAAGCAAGAAGATTGAGCGGAATGGTTGGTGGATGGGAAACGGTTATGACAGATATTGTCAGATGTGTAAAAACCTTTCGGCGTTTGAAAAAGGAGGGCTAATTGCAATGTGGCAGAGTGATGGCACAAGGTTTGAAAAAATCTGCAGTGCATTAACAGCAGTTGCCGAAAGTATGATTGCCGATCCTGATGCTTGGACAGGTGATCGCAGTGGGTATTTCAAGATTTCTGAGCGTGAGTACTCGTCGATTCTAAGTTACTTAAAGCCACTAGCTGGCGAGAGGGCTGTGCCGGATTCACACTAATATTGGCTCGACTGATCGCTAGCGGTGATGTTTGGCTGCCTCGCTGGTCTTGCGCTTAGGCGGTTTTTACTGTCGGTGAATTATGAGCCGCACAGATGTGGAAGTTGTGCTAAATATGATGGCGGAGGGGTATAAACATTAACATATATGTATATCCAGCTATCTCACTCCTTAATAGTTGTGTGATTATTGATTAATCGATCCAGGTGGGTTGTTCCTGTTAATCCACCTTAACCCGAGTAGTCAGGCCGTTCGCGTCCGAAGGTAGTTCTCGCTTGAGAAACCCGTAAATCTCAGAAAACACTTAATCTGAACTAATTCAGATTAAGTGTTTTTGTCAGCTCATGTGGCGGTCGATATGCGTTGTGCGGTTGTTGGTTTTAGTCGTTTATGCCGCCACGGTTTTCACTGTGCTGCCATTTCTAGTGCTAACAACATCAATCCGCTGCGCCATCTGTTCTTTTAGTTCGGATACGTGAGAAATAATTCCTATCGTACGACCTGAACTTTGCAAATCTACCAGTGTATCAATGGCAAGTTGTAATGATTCTGGATCCAGGCTACCAAAGCCTTCATCAACAAATAGAGTATCCATTTGAATACCACCTGAACGCTGTTGCACGACATCAGAAAGTGCCAAAGCGAGTGATAGGGAAGCCATAAACGATTCGCCGCCAGAGAGAGTGGCCACGGGGCGGGTTTTACCGCTGTGGGCGTCATCGATCGCCAGGTCCAACCCAGTGGGGGCGTTGCGTCTCTGGTGGGTTTCATCTTGGCGCACCAGTCGGTATTGGCCTTTGTTCATGATATGTAATCGCTGACTGGCAATGCCGAGTACGGCATCTAACAAATTGCCCAGTACAAAGCGCTCTAGGCTAACTCGCACTTCGCCTTTTCCAGAGGCTGCCTTGTGCAGTTTTCCGACCACTTCATACTGTTGTCGAATCTTTTGTTGGTCTGCATTTATTTTATTAATTTTTTCATTGGTTTTACTTAATAGCGTTTTATGTGTCTGGGCTTTTGTCCAGACATTCTCAGCTGCTTTAAAGGTTACTTCAGCCTCGTCGTATTGTTTTTGCAGGGCTGTGAGCTCTGGTAATTGCTTGTCTTTTAGTTGGCTGTCCATAAGCTCAAGTTGAGCGGAGAGCTCCCTTAAAAGCTTGTCGTAGGTAGCCACTTCTTGCTTAAGCATGTCGAGCGTTTGCGGCTCGATGTTTGCGTTTTCAAAGTCGGCCTGTATTGTAAATTCACTGCTTTCTAGTGCAGTTTTCCACTTGCCTTTCTGTTCAGTGTGGCGAACTTTGAGGGCGGCGAGTGCTTTCTCAAGGCTTTCGTGAGTCGCTTTGGCCGTATCGTGTTCTGAGCGGCGTTTCTTCTCCGTCTCTTCTGCATCTTCACGTGCTTTTTCCAGTTGGTTAATAGTCTGTTGAGTAGTCATGATTGCTTGCTCTAATGCCTCAAGGCTACGATATTCTTTCGGTAGTTCCTTTTCCGCATTCTGCAGGTTGGTATTAGCTGTAGCCTCGTTTGTTATTAGATTCGTCAGCAAAGTGGCTAGCGCGTCTAGTTCGGTTAAAAGCGGGGCTTGTTTGGCCTCCAGTTGTTGGCTCTCATTCGCGATAGAATGGAGTGCTTTTTCATCCCGTTCGATCTGCTTAAGTTGTTCACAAAACCCGTGATGAATACGCTGAAGTTCGACCACCGTTTGTTTGGCATTGTCTCCCAGGGATTGTTCTAGCGTATTGATGGTCTCTAGCTGTTGCTCCAGCGCCGAGTGTTGCTTGCTACGAAGTTTGTCTGCATCACTGCGGGCCTTGAGTTGTTGTGATTGCTTGGCGCGAGCTTGATCAACGATATCCTGGTTGATGTTCTCCGACTCTGCATCAAAGCTTGCTAGGCTGGGGTGTTCTGTACTGCCGCATACTTGGCACGGTATGCCGTCGTCGAGCTTTGCTGCAAGCACGGCAGCTTGGCTATTTAGCCAGAGTAGATCCAGTCGGTCAGCGTCTTGTTCTGCTAGTTGGTAATCGTGGCTTGCTTGCTCAAACACTGATTGAGCCTGAACTTCAGCCTTTTGCGTAGTTTTTAATTTGCTTTGGGCAGTATCTAGCTGTTGTCGGGTTTCAAGATTACTCTTGGCTTGTATTTCCTGCGCTACGATAATCGCTTTTTGACTGATCCGCTCAGAAAGGGCGTGAATGCTTCCCTTGTGTTCTTCAATCTTTGCGGCGATCGTGTTTAGCTGTTCAGATAGTTCTGATTTCTTGTTTTTGATGCGCTGGTGTTCACTCGCGGCTTTTGCGGTTGCTTCTTTTAACGTTTCGTAGTTATCGAGGATCTTGCGATAGCCGATTAGCTGGGTTTCTCGGGCTTTGAGTGTATCTCGCTGTTGATAGGCTTTCGCTGCTTGCTTGAGTGCTTGGCTGGCATCTTCGAGCTTCGTGCTAGCCGCGACTTCAGCCTCTAAGGCATTGGAAATGCTCTGATTTTTCTGGGTGATGTCGTCATTTACGGTTTGCAACGCTTGCCATATAGGCGCTATTTTGGCTGACTTTTCAGCTTTTGCGATACTATTTCGTTTGGCATTGATGGCGTCCTGTTCAGTCTGCAGCGCGTGCAGGCTTTGATGTTTTTCGTCTCGCGCGTCAAAGCTCTTAATCAATTCTTCAGCAGATTTAATGGCGGCTGCTACCGTCTGTCGGGCTTTATCAGACTTGTCTTTATGTTCTGCCTGTATTTGCAGTTGAGCATGAGCCTCCTCAAGTGACTCAGTCAGCCCTTCTTCATCGGCAACGTGTGCATCTATAAGTGCTTCGGTTTTACTCTTCTCAAATTCCTTGTTTTGCCGTTCAATATCGCCAGCTTTATCCTTGAGGATATATTCGATGCGCTTGTAAATTTCAGTTTGGAAGAGGGTGGATAGAATTTCCTGGCGGTCATCGGATTTGGCCAGCAGAAGTTCACGAAACTTACCTTGCGGCAGTACCATGACCTGCCTAAACTGATCGGCAGAGAGACCAACGATTTCTTTAATATAGGCATCAGCTTCGGTCTTTTTCTTTGGTACTAGTGTTTCATCGGTGCCATCGCTAAGAATCTTTACCAGATGGGCTGTCGCCTTGTGCTCTGTCTCACCACCGCCTCGTTTTGCGGGGCGCATTTGAGTGGGAATACGGGTGATACGATACTGCTGGCCGCGAATACTAAACGTTAGCTCAAGTTCTGTTAATAGGTCGGGGGCGGCATGGTCGGAGCGCAGGCCTTGTTCTTTACGCTCTGTATCGGTGGTTTCACCGTATAGGGCATAACAGATGGCGTGCAAAATAGACGACTTACCAGCACCGGTTTGGCCATCGATTAAAAACAGCGGGTTTTCACCTAGGTCAGCAAAGTTAATGCACTCTTTGCCTGCGAAGGGGCCGAAGGCGCTCATTTCCAAGGTCAGAAGTTTCATGCCTTACCCTCCAGCTGTGTTTGTGCTTCATTGATGGTTTCGAGTAACAGAGCATTTTGCTCGTCTGTAAGCTCATCCCCCATAACCTGAACAAAGAATTCTTTGAATACCTGATCTTCACTTCTTTTATTGCTCACATCGGCGACTAATCGACTGCCGCTGGAAACCGCAAAATTCTTGCGCTCGAGCTCCAGCGTATTGGGATAGGCCTTACGTAGCTGCCCCATAGGGTCGAGTAAATCCTCAGTATCGGTAAGGCGCGCGAAAATATAGTCGTCTTTGTGTGCGTCGGTTTTTCCGTTCTCAATAATCTCCGCCAGAGAGCCTTCAAGCACACGCATATCGCGTAAAGGGATCAGATCAAGATGCTCCCAAGTGGTGCTGTCTTTGGTGATCTCTACTAAGGTGACGCCTTTCTTTTGTTTGTGCTCAGAAAATGAATACTTCAGCGGCGAGCCGGAATAGCGAATGTGTTTGGCGCCTTTATGCTGTGGGCCGTGTAAGTGCCCTAGTGCCACATAGTTGAAATCCGTCAGTGGCTGATAGGATACGCTATCGGCGCCTCCCACCGATAAGCGGCGCTCGGAGTCGCAGGCTTCGGCGCCATCAATAAAGCAGTGGCTAATAAGCACCGCTGGTACCTCGGGTGTGCGAGCTTTCAGTGCCATGCTTGCCAGGTAGGTGTGGGCATCGTCATAGGATTTTACCTCGCAGTCATAGGCTTCGCGGACTTCTACGGGATCGTGATAGGGGATGCCGTAAACATGTACGGGCCCATCTTTTGACTCGATCACGACAGGTTTATTGACTTCGCGAATATCGCTCAGAATGTGCAAGCCGGACTCTTGCATGTGTTGTGCGCCAAAACCCAAGCGCTCAGAGCTATCATGATTACCTGAAATCATAATCACCGGAATCGAAAGTTCACGCCTAAAGGCCGTTAAGAAGGTGTTTAGGGCATCTACCGCATCGGCTGGTGGTACAGAGCGATCATAGATATCCCCTGCTATCACCAAGGCATCTACGGAATATTCCTTGGCGTAAGCTTGTATCTGTTGGAGTATGTGAAGTTGATCTTCAAGCAGGGAAATGTTCTGGAATAGGCGACCAATATGCCAGTCAGACGTGTGAATAAATCGCATCCTTTCATCCTTAAAGTAGGGCTATACCAACGAATAAGTCTTGTTTGTAGGCGGGGAATATAGTGTAAAGTTACTTTACTGTAAAGCTATTTGCAAAAGACTTGGGCCTATGCCTTAATGCGTGTCAGTCTTTATGCTGAGATAGCCTAATTATTAAGCGTTTCAGCGGCAGGAATCGTAACAGTAAATATGCAGAGGAGCCCGCATAGGCCAATGGCAAGTGATAAGCACGAAGTACTACAGCGGCTTAAAGCTATTGAACTGCTCGCCTATTGGGAAGGTCGGTTGGTTACCAATCGCCTCATTGAGGGTTTTGGTGTTAGCCGCCAACAAGCCTCGAATGACATCAAGCGCTACCTCAGTGATTTCAACCCCGATTCCTTAGTGCACGACCCTGCCGTAAAAGGTTATGTACCAACGCTTTCGTTTAGCCCGGTATTAACCTCTGGGCATATTAATGAATACCTGGAGCTTATTTCTGGTTTGGTGAGCGAGCCTATGGCAGTCACCCTAGAAAGCGATAGTTTCCTGACATCTGTGCAGTTGCCGGATCGCGCCGTGCGTCCCGAGGTCGTACGAAAGATAATCAAGGCTTGTCGTGCTGAGACCAGCATCAAGATTCTCTATGTGTCCATGTCGAACCCCAGTTGGCACGAGCGCGTCATATCCCCCCACACGCTGGTTTATACCGGCTTTCGCTGGCATGTACGGGCGTTTTGCCACAAGCGTGGTGACTTTCGTGATTTCATACTCTCTCGTATCGATCGCACCCCTCAGGTCGTCACAGACTCAGCTCCTAAAGCGTCGGAGGATGAAGAATGGGCTACAGAGATCACCCTAACTCTCGTCCCCAATACTAAACTCAGTGAAGCCCAGCAGGCTCTGGTAGAAAAAGACTATGGCATGCCGGACGGACGCCTACAGCTCAGGGTTCGCAAGGCGCTTGCTCACTACACATTACAGCGCTACCAGGCGGCTATTACTGCAGATGAGGCCGAGCAGCCCATGCAGTACCCGGTGATGTTACTGGTCAGTGAGCGGCAAACGTTATTCCCGTATTTATTTGGCTCAAATTCATAAGTGGCGGCAGATACTGATATGACGGATTTTGCCTACAACAGTGACCTCATTGGCGGCTCTCTTATGGTTAGGGGGAGTCGGGTCGTGGCTGACCTGTTGCTACAAGGTGTCAGCCCCGAGGCCTGGAAGAAGGCAGTCGAGGTCGATAATCTGTTGCAAAAGCGCACTACCGCGACAGCAAAGCGTAACGCCACAGCCGTTCGTAAACGCTTAGAGAAGCTTGATCCCATGTTTTGGCGGGCCATTAGAGATGGCGACGACGAGTTGGCTACCCAGGCAGTGCTTTGTGCAGCCTTGGAGCGCAATCTGTTGCTGGTTGAGTTCTTTGAGCGCGTGTTGAGTGACGCTTATGTTACCCACACCGTAAAACTCGAGGCATATCAGTGGTCTGAATTTTTGGAAGAAAGTGCCAGGCGAGATCCAGCTATCTTTGACTGGACCGAATCTAGCAAAAAGAAAATGGGTCAGGTGATATTCCGTATCCTTGGGGAGGCGGGCTACCTTAAAAGTTCCCGGAATCCAGAGCTACAGCAAGTCATCATACGACCAGAAATTAAAACCATGCTCGAGGATAGCTACCGCTATCGTATTTTGGCGTGCATGGAAGTCTCAAACAGGATGAGCGACTAGGAATCTATAGATGAACACATCACTCACTCAGCGTCTGAATCAGATCCCTGACAAGATTACTTCAGAAGAGTTTCTGCAGAGCCAGGGATTAGGTAATGAGATTGGCTTTTGGATCTTCGACTACGACCCTAAGGCCGAAATAGAAGTACGCGAATACATTGTTTTTTTAGAAGAAACCCTCGCCAAGAAACACAGCCAACTTAAGGTCAAGCATATCAACCTGCTGCAGTGCATGGTTGATTACCTGACTGAACGCGGTTTTATCGACAAGGCCATCACCATGCAGAAGAAGAAAGGTGATGAGGCCTTGCTTAAAGCGCTAGCCGGCCCTTTGCACATGGGCAAGTTTGCGCCTTACCTGGTCGATAGCTGCAGCGCCGCTGATCAGGATCTGGTGTTTATCTCCGGTATTGGCTCTGTGTGGCCAGTGCTTCGCGCCCACAATCTGCTCAATAGCCTGCATTCCATCTTGGGGCATACGCCTATGGTGCTGTTTTACCCGGGTGAGTATACCGGTCAGTCCATGAGTCTTTTTGGCAAGATCCCAAGCAACAATTACTACCGCGCCTTTAAATTAGTCCCTTAAGCGTCTGGCAAAATTAGGAATATATCCCGATGAGTATTAAAGAACTTTTCTACAAACCGCTAGATCGCTCAATTAATGGCGTGGTAAAAGCCGACCAAAATGATGATAGCACCGTCTATCAAGAACTCGACGAATACGTTGTTACCAATGAACTCGAAAAACATTTTCGTGCGTTTTTCGACTCCTACAGTACGGATCTCAATGATCCTTCCATCGCCAACCGCGTGGGTGTGTGGATATCCGGTTTCTTCGGTTCGGGTAAATCACATTTTCTAAAGACTCTTTCCTACCTGTTGGCCAACAAAGTCGCTCACGACGCGGCGGGCTCCGATAAGGCCGCTGTAGAGTTCTTCGATGAAGACAAAATCCGCGACGCCATGATTCGTGCGGATATCGACAAGGCTGTAAGCGCCACTGCCGACGTAATCCTGTTCAATATCGACAGTAAGGCCAGCTCCAACGACGAAGGCAACCCCATCCTTAATGTCTTCCTGCGAGTGTTTAACGAACAGCTGGGCTTCAGTGGTGATCACCCACACATCGCCCATATGGAAAGGCACCTGGTTCAAAAAAACGCCTATGAAACCTTCAAGGCGGCCTTCCACGATGCCAGCGGCATGGATTGGTTAGAAGAGCGTGATGGCTACCAGTTCTATCAGGACGACATCGAACAGGCCTTATCGGTTGCCTTAAGCATGTCAAAAGAGGCCGCTAATAAATGGTTTGAAGAGTCCGAAGCAACCTTCAGTGTCTCGGTCGAAAATTTCTGCCAGTGGGTCAAAGACTACCTCGAGTCCCAATCTGCAAATCACCGCGTTCTCTTTCTGGCGGATGAAGTCGGCCAGTTTATCGGCAGCGATACCAAACTGATGCTCACACTGCAGACGATTACTGAGAATCTTGGCACCATCTGTAACGGCCGCGCCTGGATCATTGTTACCTCGCAGGCCGATATCGACGCCGTACTCGGCGAGTTATCGTCCTCCAAGGCTAACGACTTCTCCAAGATCACCGGTCGTTTCAAGACCCGTCTCTCCTTGTCCAGTTCCAATACCGACGAGGTAATCCAGAAGCGTTTGTTACGCAAAACCCCCGAAGCTGAGGCAGAACTGAAGGCTGTATTTACCCAGAAAGGCGATATTCTCAAAAATCAGATTACCTTCGATCGCTCCGGTCCCACACTGAAAAACTTCGAAGGTCCCGAGAGCTTCGTTAACAACTATCCGTTCGCTCCCTACCACTTCCAGTTGGTACAGAAGGTATTCGAAGAAATTCGCAAGGTCGGTGCCACCGGTGCCCACTTAGCCTATGGTGAGCGCTCCATGCTGGATGCTTTTCAGATGGCGGCCAAATCAGTTTCTGATAAGCCGGTGGGCACTCTGGTGCCCATGCACAGCTTCTACAGCTCGGTAGAGGGCTTCCTCGATACTGCCGTTAAGCGCACTATCGATCAAGCCGGTGATAACGCCACCCTCGATGGCTTCGATACCCAGATACTGCGCACCTTGTTTATGATTCGCTACGTGGATCTGGTCAAAGGCACGCTGGATAACCTCGTGACTCTGTCGATTGCACAGATCGATGAAGATAAGCTGGCGTTGCGAAAGCGCCTAGAAGAAAGCCTGCAGCGGCTCGAGAAAGAAAGCCTTATTACCCGCAATGGCGACGAGTTCCTCTTCCTCACCAACGAAGAGCGCGACATCACCCGCAAGATCAAATCCACCGACATCTCCAGTAGTGAGGAGAACAAAGAGCTCAGCAATCTGATCTATAAGGATCTGCTTACCGATAAGAACAAGTTTCGCTACAACGTTAATAAGTCCGATTACAGCATCGGCCGCTACATCGATGGTCACACTCTCGATGGTCGTTTCGAGGCCGACATCCGTTTCGAGGTACTTACCCCGCTGGATGTCGATTATGCACAGTACTCAGAAGCTGGCTGCATCAACAAAAGCAGTGAGGGCGCAGGTAGTGTTCTGCTGAAGCTCGCCGATGAAAAGGCCTTTTTTGCCGAGCTGCGCACCTTCCTCAAGACCAACAAGTTTATCCGTCTCAACAATGACGCCTCACAGGCCGATCTGACCCGTATCCTCGCCGACCGTGGCCGTGAGAATCAGGAACGCAAGAAGCGTCTGCGTATTACCCTGGAAGAGATGCTACTCAGTGCCGACATTTATGCGCTGGGGCAGGTCTTGGAGCTGTCATCAACCGCCCTGGTTTCACGTTTTGATGATGCCTGTAAGTATTTGCTGGAAAATACCTACACCAAGCTGTCTTACCTCAAAGTGCTGCAGAAAGACCCTGCGCGTGAACTGAGCGCCGTCTTGAGTGCTGATGATATTGCTCAGATAAACATGGACTTGACTGGTGAAGCCGGAAATCCCCAGGCCAGCAAAGATCTTGAGCAGTACATATCGCTGCGCGCCGCTGGCACCGAACGTATTCTCGTCTCCGATATTATCGAGCGCTTCTCCAAGCGCCCCTACGGTTGGCCAGACGCAGAAATCCTGTTGATAGTGGGCCGCTTGGCCGCCGCGGGTCGCCTTACCTTCCAGCTCAACGGCGGCACTCTTGGCTTGAAAGACGCCTTCGAGCCGCTCAACAACAGTCGCCGTCGCCGTGAGGTCTCGGTGATTAAAAAACGCCAGACGGATGAAAAAGCCCTCAAGCAGGCGCGCGAGCTGACCAAGAGTCTCTTCACTTCCATGGGCCCCCAGGCCGAGAAAGAGCTGTTTGAGTTTTATACTGATCACTTTGCTGAGTGGCGCCGTAACCTGCAAAGCTACAAGAGCAAAGTGGACGTCGGTGGCTTCCCCGGTAAAGCGGTGATCGAAAGCTCATTGCTCAGCCTCGAGCGTTTACTCAGTAACGACGATAGCTTTGATTTCTTCAAGCAGGTGGTTGAGGGTAAAAATGATTATTTGGATCTTGAGGAAGTCTACCGCGATATCCACGACTTCTTCTCCAACCAGCAGCACGCCTGGATGGAACTGCAGCGCGCCCTGCGCCATTTCGACAAGAACAAGCAGGCGCTGAATAAAGACGCCAAGGCCAAGCAGGCCCTGGCCGAGCTGCAGCAGATAGCCGCTAACCCCGCTCCCTACAATCTACTGCACAAGATATCTGACTTGGTCTCCACCGTTGAAACCGTCAATAGCGCCATTCTTGTTGAGAAACGCGAGCACGCCATTAGTCGTGTGGATGAGAAGATCGCGCAGCTCGACAGCGAGATCACCAGGAGTGGTATAGCTACCGCCGATCTACGCAACCAACTTTTGCGCCCGCTGCAGTTGATCAAAGAAGAGCTGGCAGTCGAAACCAGTATCTCGCACATCTACATGCTGCAGAGCGATACCGCCAAAGAGCGTCAAGACGACGCATTGTTTGAGTTGGAGCGAGTTGTAACAGAGACGGCCCAGCGTTTAGAACGCGAACGCCTGGCTGCCATTAAGGCGAAGCAGCAGGAACGAGAAAAAGTGGAATCCGGTCAGAATGGGCCCTCGGTAACAACCGAAACTAAACCTGAATCCAAGCCTGAGCCTGAGCCTGAATCAGAACCCAAGCCGGTAGTAGTGGCGCCCAAGCCTAGCGTTGATATTGAAGCCAGTGCCGTTTTCGCCAGGGCCTGCAGTAGTATCTATCTCGAGTCACAAGCTGATATCGATACTTTCTTGGCCGCACTGAAAAAAGACTTAGAAACTGCTGTGAAGCTAGACAAGCGAGTACGGATTCGTTAAGGAAATTGACTAAATCAGTGCAAATGAATGTCATGGAGAAAAGCGAGAAATGGAAGCGTTAGCAAAAGACCTTCTGCGAGAGATGACGGGCAGCGTTCGTGCAGAGTTTCACCCGGACCAATTTGAAGCTATTTATGCGTTGGTTGAAAACCGCAAAAAATTATTGGTCGTGCAAAAGACAGGCTGGGGGAAGTCCGCGGTCTATTTTATTGCGACAAAGATTCTGCGCCAGCAGGGGAAGGGGCCTAGCATCATTATTTCCCCCCTCATTGCTTTGATGCGCAACCAGATTGAGAGTGCTGCAAGGTTAGGCTTGGAAGTTGTTAGTATCAATTCGTCTCTTACTCAGCAAGAGAGGACAGCTAACGAACAGAAGATCATAAATAAGCAAGTAGACTCCATTATTATCTCACCAGAGCAATTGGCGAATGAAAATCTAGTCAACAATGTACTGACTCATGTTCTTTCAAGTACTGGGTTGTTTGTTGTTGATGAGGCGCACTGTATTTCAGACTGGGGGCATGACTTTAGGCCGGACTATCGTCGTATTGTGCGGATTATTCAGTTTATGCCCGCCAACATGCCAATTTTGGCGACGACAGCAACCGCCAACAATCGCGTCGTCGAGGATATACAGTCTCAAATTGGCAGTGAGATGATCACGTTGCGCGGTGAGCTAATGCGGCAGTCATTGCACCTGCAGAACATTCCACTTTTAGATAAACCTCAGCGCCTAGCATGGCTGTCTACCATTCTTCCTATCTTCGAAACCACCGGGATTGTATATGCAAAAACGGTTAGGGATTGTGAATTAGTTGTTGACTGGTTAAAACTGAACGGCATTGACGCCAAAGGCTATCATGGCGATGTTGCGCCCGATGAGCGTAAGCAGCTCGAAGACGACCTGATACATAATCGTTTAAGAGTACTCGTAGCAACCTCCGCACTGGGTATGGGCTTTGATAAACCGGATATCGGCTTTGTGATTCATTTTCAGTCCCCCGGTAATGTCATTGAGTACTACCAGCAAGTGGGTCGTGCAGGTCGCGGCATCGATAATGCACACGGTGTACTCATGCAGGGCGAAGAGGACGCGAGAATCCAAGGCTTCTTCATCCGTAATGCTTTTCCCTGTGATCAGGATGTCACCCAGATGTTGAGCGTACTGGAGGATCATGACGGCTTGAAAAAATCAGCAATGGAGCGCTATACCAACCTTTCGTCTGGCAATATAGAGAAGGTGCTAAAGTTTTTAAGCGTTGAAGACCCATCCCCAATTTATAAGGATGGAGCCACATATTCCCGCACCGCCATTGAGTATCAGCTACCCCATGAGCGTATCGAGCGGCTGTCGACTATTAAGGCCGCTGAATGGGAGCAACTGCAAAATTATCACCGCTCCAGTGATTGCTTGATGAAGTTCCTCGCTGACGCCTTGGATGACCAGTACGCCAGCGATTGTGGAAAGTGCGCCAACTGTTTGCCAGCAGAGAAACTGGATGAAACCATACCGCACAAGGTCATAGTGGCGGCCAGTGAATTTATGAAAAGACGCTATGTCCGAATAAAGCCTAGAAAGCAGTTTGGGGCATCGGGCGATCTGGCTCTGTCAGCATTCTCGACCTACAAATTCCCTTATCGAGACAAGGCACTTTGCGCAGAGGAGGGGCTAGCCCTATCCCGCTGGAGAGACGGTATCTGGGGGGATCTAGTCGCCAATGGCAAAAAGGCAAATGAATTCAGCGATGAATTGATTGCCCCCATGGTAAAGATGATTCGTACCATGCCCTTACACCAGCAGCCTACCTGGCTGACCTATGTAACGTCGCTTAGGCATCCTGAGTTGGTAAAGCGCTTTGCCCATAAGCTCGCGGCAGCATTGGGTGTTCACTGCTCAGATGCGGTTCAAATGGCGGAGTTACGCCCGCAGCAGAAAGAGATGGAAAACAGCTATCGTCGCAGCGAAAATCTGGATGGCGCCTTTGCGCTGGATCTGGGTCAAGTTTACAGTGATCCAGTATTCTTGCTGGATGATGCTGTCGATTCAGGTTGGACCCTAGCCGTGGTATCAGCCTTATTAAAACGCGCAGGCGCTGGGAACGTTTATCCTATCGCTTTAACAAGCACCAGTGTTCAGGGTTAATCTCATGCAGAACGATGAAGTCCTTCAGGCCACGTTGTTATTAAGTTGTTTCTTTAATAAGAGCGAAGTGCGAAGTGTTAAACCATTGACTCCAACGGAATATGCCCGGTTCGCGACTTGGTTGCATCAGAGTGGTTATACCCCTGCCAGCCTGTTGCACGATCAAAGTGCTGTCGTGTCGGGATGGCAAGATCCCAAGGGAAAGATAACCGCTGAGCGTATTAATACCCTGTTAGCTCGCGGTACCAGCATGGGATTTGCGCTAGAGCATTGGGCAAAACACGGGCTCTGGGTTGTCTCTAGAGCGCAAGAGCACTATCCGAAAATGGTGCGGGAGAAAATTGGCGAAGCGCGGCCACCCATTTTCTTTGGCGTTGGCAATAAGTCCTTACTGAATAAGCCGGGCATTGGCTTTGTGGGATCACGCAGTATTGATAGAGCCGACGAAGAATTTACCAAATTAAAAGCCCAAAGAGCGGTTGAGCAAGGTTATGTCGTCGTCTCCGGCGGAGCAAAGGGTATTGACCAAACCTCGATGCTGTCTGCATTAGCCTGCGGTGGCGAGAGTGTCGGTATCCTCGCCGATAGCCTGCTGAGAGCCTCGGCCAGTAAAGCCTATCGAGAAGGGCTCAAAGAGAACCGTTTGGCACTCATAAGCCCTTTTTACCCAGAGGCCAGCTTTAACACCGGCAATGCCATGGCGCGCAATAAATACATCTACGCCATGTCAAAATCGGTTGTTGTTGTGAAAAGCGATTACAACAAAGGCGGTACCTGGACTGGCGCAAAAGAAAATCTGAAGAAACAGTGGGTGCCACTCTTGGTGCGCGATACCGACCATGAAGGTAATCGCGAACTCATCAAGCTAGGTGGTATGGCTATAAGTGATGCTTTCGATGACTTTTCACAAACCTCGATCATCTCGTCTCCAGCTCAACAAGCAGAGACAGCTCCGATTCAGCAGCCAGACGTAACGGCAGACCTGTTCGCCTCCTTGACGAGTGAACCGGAACAGCCAAGCCCAATAAGCTCAGCTCAAAATGACGCCACCAACCAAAAGGTCGCGAGTGTCGGTGTTGAGCATGAAAGCATCCTGTCAGAACCCGCTAACGCCTTCTCCGCTAATGCCGACGCAGTAAGCGTTACAGAGGAATCTGCTGTCGTTGAAAGCGAAAGAGCTCCAATACTAGATCCGATCAATGTTGAGCTAAGCCCTCTAGCAGAAGCGAACTCAAACATTGCCGAGCTTACTACTGGCCAGCCGACAACCGAACCGGCGGTTCAGGAAGAGTCTTCGAAAGGTCTGTTTGATGACTATGGCGCGATACTGTCCCTCTTTTACAAGGGCCTGCTAGACGACTACTCCAACCAGCAAGACATAGAGCCCAAGAAACTGTTAGAGCAATACCCAGAGCTCAGCAAAACGCAATTGAATGCATGGCTGAAACTGCTGGTGGATGAAGGCTACCTTGCCCGTCCAAACAGAAAGCTCATTTATAAATTGACCGATAAAGCCTCGTAATAGGATTTTCTTACATGAACAACACCCACATTAAATCCTACGCCCCGCGTGCGCGCGTGGCCTTTATCGCCGCCATGACCAAGCAGGCGGCCAAGTATGGCATCACCGCCGACAGCATCGCGCCGCTGGAGATCAAAGGTGACCTGGCGCTGATCAACGAGCGACCCTTTAAGGCATCTATCGCCAAGCCTCGTGCATCATTAGTGCAAAAAATCGAGCAGCAGGGCTTCGATCAGGTGATGGAGCAGGTGGCCTACAGTTGGTTTAACCGCCTCTGTGCCATTCGCTTTATGGAGCTTAAAGATTACCTCGGCCACGGCCGCCGGGTACTGAGCCATCCTGATCAGCCGACTGGCTTTCAGTTGTTGGAAGATTGCTTAGAGGTGGAACTCCCCGGGTTAGATCAAGCCCTTGTGCATGAGCTAAAGCTCGACGGCAACAAAGATGAAGAACTCTACCGCGAGCTGCTGCTGGCTCAGTGTCATGCTCTGCATACTGCCATGCCGTTCTTGTTTGAAGCGCTGGACGACGAAACCGAGCTGCTATTGCCCGAGAACCTCACCAAGACCGACTCACTAATCCGCGATCTGGTGGACGCTATTCCCGAAGGCGACTGGGCCGATGTCGAGATCATCGGTTGGTTGTATCAGTTCTACATTTCCGAGAAGAAAGATCAGGTCATCGGCAAGGTGGTCAAGTCTGAGGACATTCCCGCCGCCACCCAGTTGTTTACCCCCAACTGGATCGTCAAGTATATGGTGCAGAACTCACTGGGCGCCCAGTGGTTGGCCACCTATCCAGAGTCGCCTTTAAAAGCGCAGATGGATTACTACATAGAGCCAGCCGAGCAGACCGATGAAGTCAATGCACAGCTGGCGGCGATTACCCCAGATAGCTTGAACCCAGAAGAGCTCACTCTGATAGACCCCGCCAGTGGCTCCGGTCATATTCTGGTCGAGGCCTATGATCTGTTTAAAGCCATTTATCTCGAGCGTGGTTACCGCCAACGGGATATCGCCCAGCTTATTCTAGAGAAGAACCTATTTGGCTTGGATATCGACGGCCGCGCCGCCCAGCTCACCGGCTTCGCGCTGATGATGAAAGGCCGTGAGGATGATCGACGTTTGTTTGATCGCGGTATTACCCTCAATGTGATGGCGCTGCAGGATAGTCGTGAACTGGATATTGATTCTTTGAATTTGGTGTTACCACTGGCTAGCTTCGGTCTTACTGATAGTGATCTGGCCGAACTGAATCAGCTGTTTGAGTATGCCACCACCTTTGGTTCATTGATTCAGGTTCCTAAAGCCTTAGCCGAAAAGTTACCAGCGATTAAAGAGCTGGCTGCGACCGAACATGATGATTGGTTGGTAAAGGATGCCTTGCAGTGTTTGACGGTGCTGGTAAAGCAGGCTCAGATACTGGTGGCCCAGTATGATGCGGTGGTGGCGAACCCACCGTATATGGGTAGTAAGGGAATGAACACTAAACTGAAGGGATTTATCAAGGATTTATTCCCGGACGCTAAGAGCGATCTATTTTCCTGCTTCATTGAGAGGGGCTACACACTTGCAATGGATGCGGGATACAACGCAATGGTTACGATGCAGGCTTGGATGTTCCTGTCATCGTTTGAAAAGATGCGTGAGCGTCTACTACGAGAGGGTACCATCCAAACGATGGCACATATGTCGAATGGAGTCATGGGAATAGCATTTGGGACAGCTGCGACTGTTTTGCGTAACCGAGCGTTACCGGGTTATTTAGGAGGCTACTCACACACGTCTGTGGGTGACTTAAATTCCAAGCGAGTACCTGTTGAATTTCCCGTTCGAAACAACCGCCTAAAGCATGTCGTTCAAGATGACTTTCAGAAGATTCCCGGTAGCCCCTTAGCTTATTGGGTGAGTGATGTAACTAGGGAAAATTTCAGTACAAAACCTTCAATTAAAAGTACATTAAATCCGAAGCAAGGCACGTCTACAGGCGATGATGAGAAGTTTGTTCGACATTGGTTTGAGGTGGATTTTTGTCGTTTGGGGCTGGGTGTTAAATCCTTGGAGCAAGCTCTTGAATCTAAATTTCGATATTTCCCTTTAGATAAAGGGGGTGAATTTAGACGCTGGTATGGGAATAATGAAAAGGTAATAAAATTTGACTTGGAATCCTACAATGAATTGAAGGGGATAGGTAATCATTTACCTTCAAAAGATTTATATTTTAATAAGGGGATTACTTGGTCGAAAATAACATCATTTAAAATTAGTGTTAGGTTTGATGAGTGTGGCTTTGTATTTAGTTCTGTAGGTCTAAAAGGTTTTCCTTCTGATTCGAACTTTTATTGTTCAATTGGATTTATGAACTCTTCTGTTGTTGAGGAATATACGAAGATACTCTCGCCAACGTTAAGTATTGTGAGTGGCGATATAGAAAGGCTGCCCTATGTGAAAATACCAGACGATGTTCTGGCCGAAAGTGTTTCAAAGTTAATAGGGGGAGGCAAAGACGACTGGGACGCCTACGAACGTTCATGGGACTTCCAATCCCCCCCCATCCTGACGGCCGCCTCCGAGCCCACGCCCACCCTCAATTCCAGCTATACCATCTGGATCGCCCAGAACCGCGCCGCTATCGCCGAGATGAAGCGCCTCGAAGAGAAGAACAACCGCCTCTTTATCGACGCCTACGGCCTGGACGACGAGCTCACGCCAGACGTTCCCTTGTCGCAGATCACCCTCACGGTGAACCCAGCCTACCGTTATGGCAGCAAGCTTGAAGAGGCGGAGCAGTGGACTCGCTTCCGTCAGGACACCATAGAGGATCTGGTCTCCTACGCCACCGGCTGCATGATGGGGCGTTACAGCCTGGATGAGCCGGGCCTCATCTATGCCCATAGCGGCAACGAGAGGTTCGATGCCAGCAAGTACAGCCGCTTCCCCGCCGACGATGACGGTATAGTACCGCTGACAGACACCGAATGGTTCGGTGACGACGCCGCCAACCGAGTGGAAGAGTTTATCGGTGTGGCATGGGATAAAGCTCACTTGGAAGACAATCTCGCCTTCCTTGCCGCCAACCTCGGCCCGAAAAAAGGCGAAGGCAGTCGCGATACCATCCGTCGCTACCTCTGCGACAAGTTCTACAAAGATCATATGCAAACCTACAAGAAGCGCCCGATCTACTGGCTGTTCAGCAGTGGTAAGCAGAAGGCCTTCCAGTGTTTGGTCTACCTGCACCGCTACAACGAAGGCACGCTGGCGCGCATGCGCCGCCGAAGTAAAGCGCCTGGAAAAACAGATTGCCAAACTGCACAAGCAGCAGGTAGAACTCAGCAGCTTCGATGAAAAGCTCCGCCACTACGCCGACCAACGCATCAGTCTGGATCTCGATGACGGCGTCAAGGTCAACTACGGCAAGTTCGGCGACCTACTGACCGAGGTGAAGGCCATTCATGGGAAGAAGGTGGTATGACTCAACAGTTAAGTGAATATAAAGGTTTTTTGGATAAAAGCGCCGAGAATCTGGCAGGCTTCTTAAAGCCCTTTGTCAAGGATGTTGAGACCTACTATCAGTGGCCTTTCGATCTGAAGGAAGCTGAAAAGTATATAGATGTTGATTTCAGCGGTTTAGCCAGCCCTTACTTACAAACGGTTAAGTTGAAAGAAGTGCTGCTTGAACGGTTGGAGGCTTGCCAAAGTTATGATGAGCGCTACCCGTTTGCTGAGTACTTTGTGGCTAAGTGGGGAGGGGTAGGCACTAATAAAAAGCTTAAGGAAGCCTTAAGGCAGTTTGATCAGCTGGAGGACTGTACTTCTATTACGTCTTTGAAGGGTGTTAGCTCCTGGTCAAAGTATTTATCGCTTCGCAAACCTGAAGCGGCAATCTATGACTCGCGGGTGGCTTACTCGATTAATGTCATTAATTACCTGCATGATAACAGAGAGCGATTTTTTATTATCCCTGATGGACGCTCACCCAGGCTTAATTTATTGGATATAGAGACGCTGTTTGTGGACTCGGCGCTCTCGAAGTCCAGTGATTTTATAACCCCGGATGATCTCAATCACCGGCAGCTGGCCAGCCGGGTTAAGAAAAAGTTTTATTTGCCAGAGAGAATAACCTATCCAGTTTACCTGTCTTTGCTTAAGCAAACAGCCAGAGGCCTTGATTTGTCTGATGCGGAGTCCTTTAAAATAGAAATGTTGCTCTTCGCACTGGCCCCCGGCGCTGTTCTCGAGGCATTAATAAAAAATCAAGTATCGTATAAATCAGAGTTGAAGGTTATCTAAGAATGGATTCAAAGTTAGCGGTTAGGGAGCACATTAAGCGTAAATGTAAGCTCTACTTTGATGACCCAGACACTGTTTCTGGCCATATAGAGAATGAGCGTGCCGTGACCAACGATTATCGTGGGCGTGTGCTGTATGAGCTTTTACAGAATGCAGTAGATCGTGCTGAGACGCATATCTGGATAACACTGGATAAGGAAAAGCGTTCCTTAGTTGTGGCAAATGACGGTAAACCATTTTCTGCTGTAGCTAGGCAAGGTGAGCCCCGATCTGACTTGGTCGCTTTGTGTAATTTGCATGTGAGTAATAAGAAGACTGGCGAGTCGATAGGCAACAAAGGTGTCGGGTTTAAATCGGTATGGGAGTTTTGTAACTCAGTACAGATCCGGACGCGAAATGGACCGGATGAGACGTGGGGTGTTCGGCTGCGCTGGCCTTTTTACGCTAAAGCACTCGAAGGTTGGGATGATCAATATTCCGCTGCAGATATCTCTAGTGCACTAGGTGCATCCTCTATTGAGAAGAAGCATCAAGGTAGAGCGCCATCATTCTATTTCCCTGAGTATATTTCAGCGCCAGTTTGGCAGGAGGATGGTGCGGTTACTGCCGTAGAGTTAGAGGATATCCCTGAGGAAGACTTCGAACGTCTTCTTTCTGGGCCTCTGGCTGAGTTGATGGGAAGTACATTGGCTTTTATTGGGGATATCAGGACTGATGATGCAAAGCTTCAGCTTACGGTACGGGTCGAGGATGAGGTCAGTAATACAAGGGCGCTCTATACCGTTGATGATGATTGGTTGCGTATTGATATCGATACGGCAGCCTGTTCCGATAAGCTAAAGGAGTACAGGGATAAGCTCGGATTTGAATTAACTCGGAACCCTAGGCTTTCGCTAGCATTTCCACTTCAGCCCACTGCTGATGAAGTTGCTGAAGGGAGTATCCACAGTTATCTTCCTACTGAAGTTAAAACAGGCAGTCCCTTACATATTCAAGGGGACTTTTATCTTTCTGAATCCCGTAAGAATATCGATTTCACTAATAATCAATATAACCACTACCTGCTTGAAATTGCAGTCGATGTACTGCTTGAGAGCCTTACTGTGAATCGGGATGGTGTTGCTGAATTACCGTATTCGCTTAAACTTTTGCAGTCGACAGGAACTATTTCTGCGTTGTTGAAGGAGCGGTTACTTGGTAGTGGAGAGGTATTGTCGGCAATATTTACAAGCGTCATAAGCTCGGGAGGTAAGCGTACACTCAGCTTTTATGATGACATTTACTCATTGATAGGGCGTTACACTCCGCCAAAAACACGATTTCTTTACAGAGACCACAAGAATGAGACCCTCGCACCTTATTTTCGATGCTTTTCTAATGTAGAGCTTGATTTGGTTCCATTGGAATTTGAGCCTAAGTCAGATGAGGCTCCAGATCCAGTTGTTACTCATGCATGTCCATTGTCATTTCCAGACGCAGGTGGTGACGAGTCTAAGCTTTTCTGCCGACGAAGCGGTGGTATATCACAAGGTTTGAATACCATTGATGTCCCTGGTGTTGTTGTGACAAATTGGCGGTTTCCAGTAGCTAATGATCTATCAAGAAACCTTAAGGACCTAGCCGTTTGGAGTGATTACGAGGCGATACCTGTGCTTCGATCGTTGGTTCGTGCTCAAAATGAAGCAGACCTCGAGGAAGAGAAAGCCAGTTTGTTGAGGGCTGCATTAGAAACCAATACACCAAAAGAGATTTACACACAGACTCAATGGCGATTTTTGTCAGATGAAGTTCATCCATCGCAACGTTTGTTAATTCCTGCTTGTACTGATGCTGGGTGGGAAGAGGCTAGATATTGTTTTATAGATGATCGACATCCAGATTTGGCAGATTATCTAGCTGAGGGTGTGATGTTTCAGGTTGACGTAGAGCGTTGCTTGGAACTGCTAGGTTCAGAATACTCTAGCATCTTGAGGTACTGGGGTGTTTGGGATGTTATCCCACTGATTTCGATAAAGGGGTCTAGGTCTTGGGAACTCCCCCTAGCCAGTTATCCTGTCGGGTTACGAGCGTTAGATTTACTTTCAGATAGCTATCAGGTTTGGGAGGAGTCACAAAGCCAGGCCAGCCTAACTGCAGTGCTCAGTAATATACGAGATGAAGCTTGGTTGTCTGTATCGGCTGGGTCGACTTCTGCTGTCTCACCTAGCTCTGCCTATTTGGGAATACCCAATGGTGATATTGATGGGTTTCATCTCATCAACCCAGATGTTCTTAATGATGCGGAATGGCATTTCCTATTAAGAGTAGGTGTTACTGCTGTTGAATCGACTCATTCTGTGGATAAGCTTGTTTCGACTCTTGAAACAATTGCCTCTGGCTGTATTCATCACCGTCAGATTAAGGGTCCACTGCTAAGTGCTTACCGGCAGCTGCTGAAAAGGGTTAATCGTATATGTTTAGACTCTGAGGAGGAACTGAGTAACGAACTCTTGAATAGGATCCCGCTCTTTTACGAGTCAGAGGGGAGGGGAGCCAGGGGATTGGCCTCGAGAGAAGAGCAGGTTTGGTATGTGTCGGGTAGTCATCGTTCCACTCGCACAAAGATGGGGGGGAGTGAAGCCCTGTGGTGGTTGGCAAGTGGTGATATAGGCACGTTGGCCAATATGTTAGAGGGCGTTAATACACTGACCACTGACACGAAAATGGTTGGTCTAGGTGAAGAGTGTGCAAATTCTGGCCTTAGGGACTTACTGGAGTGTGAATACCTACCCTCTTTTATGGCGCTTGCCTGCTATGGCGATATACCAGGATTAACGGATATTGATGAGGCTTTAGTTCAGCGACGATGGCAAAGCCTTGAAGTAGCTTCGATAACTGAGGCGGTGCTGCACGAATCCGTTGGCAGTACTGGCAACCCAGTAAAAGAAACTATTACCAAAATAGTTGATGCGGTATTGCTGTGGGAGCCATTGCGTGCAGATCAAAAGAAGAAGTTACAGCTCTATGTGTCGTCAGACTATTCTACTGAACAGGAACACTTCAAACGTCGTGTCTGTCTTTGGTTTGCCGAAGAGGTTTTTCGGCGTAGAGAGCTGGCCCGACACTTTGAGCAAATATTGATTAAAGGCGTTACATTACAAGAGTTTAATGTTTCTCCAGTAGCTCTCAATGATGCGATAGAAATCATCCGTGAGTGGCTTCCAGATGTGATGCTGGACCAGATGTTATCAGTGTTGTCGAGTGTCACAGGTTGTGATGTAAATAAGAGGAACTGGCGTGACTCCTCAATCTATGCCCGTTCGGGACTCCGATTTGACCAGTTACAGGATTCACTCCCTTCTGAGCTTAATTACTATCTGGCTCCTTTGAATCCAATTGAAAAAAATGAAGCTCGTTTACTTTCATTTGTTGATCTCAACATAAGAAATTTATCAGCTGTAAAGGCCTTCTGTGACTTACAACATGAAGATTGGCTGGCTTTGTTGGCTGATGATAATAGGAAATTTGACTTTGATTTTGATCCTGAGCTGTTTGTTCTTGATCATGTTCGGTTAGATAAGAAAAGCTTCTCCTCGCTCGGAGATAGTATCGATTTAGAGTTGAAGCAGGTTGAGAGTGAGAATTCCTCTGTTGTTTTCCCCAGTGATACCACTTTCAGTCCAGATTCTTCTGGCACGGCATGGGCTGGCGGGCGTCAGGCGCTGGGTTGGAAAGGAGGCTTGGTTTCCGCTAAGACGGATGAAGAGCATGCTTCTCAACAGTTAAGTAATGCCAAGGTGGGTAAGTCGTTAGAGAAATATTTAGCTATTAAGGCCGCGAAGCGTATCGCACAGCTTTCAGTCGGAAAGCAGGAAGCTCTATGTGGTCTGATCAGGCTTGAGTACACAAGGCTGGGTGCGTATACACATCAAAGTTCAAAGGCGTTGCCGGACTTAAATTTGCTTGAGGCTTCACCACCTTATTCAGAACGTAAGTGGCTGGAAATTATACATGTTGGCCATGTCGCAGATGGCGCAGGCTATGACTATATCGACTTTGATACCGAAAATGATCAGGTTCTACTAGTCGAGGCTAAGTCTACACGCCGTGATTCACCGGTAATCCATATTAGTGAGCCAGAGCGACGACATATCATTAAATATGCTTCCCATTGTTTTCTATCGGAAAATCCATCGTCCTCTTGGCGTATGCTTTTAGTTAAAGGTGAGCTGTGTGTGGATGTAACGGGTGTTGTTTCGGACGTCGTGTTAAGCCACAACGCTGATTTTTCACTTATTAATTCATGTATGAAGGCAAGTGACTGGATTGTAGAAGGAGTGTCTGTTGAGTGAACTTATCGCTTCCAGGTATAAAAAGCAGATATTTCAATTTTGACGTGTATATACCAAGTTCTAAGTGCAAATAACCCTTGTATGAATTCGTGCCCCTTTATTTACGAGAAAGTTACATGAATCTGAATCAATTGGTGGAAGATCCTAGCCCGTGGATCGGCGATAACGCAACAGTCAGCTACGGAGTTAGCTGTGTTTTGTTGTGGGAGAAGGAAGGCAATAATGTAGGAGGTCTAGCATGAATAAGCTAGCAGAGGACGTTCAGGAGGCTAATGACAGCTACTTGTCGGCATTGCGCGCATGTGAAGATATTGCTCGAGAAGAATTCAATCACAGCCAGTCTTATAGTGAACAATGCGACGATATCGTCAACAAGTTGAACGAGGAGTTGACTGACGTTATTAGGCAGGCAGAGAAGGTCACTACCCGGGATCAAATGTCAGCCAATGGTCTGAATGACCTTAAGGTACAGCTGGGCGAAGACTACCAGGTAACACGCGCTAAGCAGCAGCTTGCGCTTGAGCAGCAGAAATCCAGGTTGAGTAAGTTTAGTGTCATGCTTTTCGGTCGTACTATGGCTGGTAAAAGTACGATACGAGAAGCTATTACCCGTGGTGATGGCTCTACCATCGGGAAAGGTGCACAGCGTACGACCCGCGATGTAATTGAGTATGAGTGGAACCACCTGCGTATTATTGATACGCCTGGGTTTGGTGCTTATAACGGTGAAGAAGATACCGAGATAGCGCGATCTATTCTGGAACAGTCGGATGTTATTCTGTTTATGCTGAATAGCGACAGTATCCAGCAGTCGACGCTCACTGAATTGGAATATGTTTACAAACTGAATAAACCATTGATCTTTGTTATCAATGTGAAGAAAGATCTGACCAAGTCGGTTTATCGAAGGAAAGCCATTAAAGACCCTGAAAGTTATTTGTATGATGAGACAAAGCTGTCTGGTCATCAGCTACGCCTGCGAGAAGAGGCCTCCAAGTTAGGTTTGAATCCAAAGCGTATCCATGTTGTCTCTCTCCATGCGCAGGCAGCTTTTTTATCAACCCAGGCGGAATTTTTAGAGTGCGCCGAGGGTTTACATCGCGCGAGTCGTTTGGATGAATTATTACAGCTTCTGAGTAATGAGATCGAGCAGAATGGTCGTGTTCGTCGTATTCAGACTTTACTGGGATCGGCTTTGAATCATGCAAGTCACCTGGACGATATTCTTGCACAGCAAAACGATGCTGTACGCTCTCTACTGAAGCACTATGAACATACGATGACTCGTATATATCGCTGGCATACCAGAACGTTGGAGCGTATACCGAAGAAAATTGATAGGCAGTTGGATACGATTTATAACCCTTTACTGGATTCAGTTTCAGGTTTTGTTGACGATAATATTCAATCGAAGGCGTTCAGCCCGCGTTTGGATCGGCATGTTGGCTCATTTAAGCTTGATGACAAGTTTAAAAGGCTTACCAAGAATATAGCTGAGGAAATAAAGGACGATATCTCGGAGTTTAACCGTAGCCTAGAGGTTAGTATTAACCTGACCGGAAAAGTGGAAGGGGTTGATGCCTTGGGAGGAATTGATCCTTTTGATTATAAGCGTATGAATGGCTGGGGGGCAGCTTTAGCGGGCGTGCTTGCTACTGTGGCATTTGCGAATAGCTGGAACCCAGTAGGATGGGGGCTAGCAGTTGCAGGTATAGCATTTAGTGTCTTTAGCATGTTTTCGGACAGTAAGGAAAAGAAACTTCAGGAAGAGAAACGCAACCGTAGCCAAGCTATCCGAGAACAGCTTAATGAACAGAAGCGATCCATATCTAAGAAAATGAAGCGCTGGTTTGAAACCGATATGGATGCTGGTGTGATCAGGCCGCTAAAGTCAGACGTTCAAGAGATTTGTAAGGGCTTTAGCCAGTTTTCGGGATTTATTAAATCGGCAATCTCTAATGTCGATGATCTCGAGAGTGATATCAATAAACGCTGGTTGGTAAGAGTGATAGCTGCCTGCGACAAGGTAAACACCTCACCTCCTCCCATTGAACGTATAATTCGTCAACCAGGTTATGCCTGCTATTTCACCGTCTCTGGGTTTTATCGGCAGCCTGACTTACTTCGCTCAGTTAGTGCTGTGGTTGGTGAGAAAATAAAGGTTGTCTACTCTGGGGCAACTGAAGGCATGATAAGGCATGTTCTTGGGGTTAGAAGCCCGCGTGTTGAAATCAAGAAAACAGAGGGTGGCTACGTCATTTATGCACCTGAAGAACAGATTGGTCTGTTGGTGGGTAAGCGGGCACGGAATATCAAAATAGCCTCGGCAGTATGTAATGTTAGCTTATGGGTAAGGCCTATTTACGATCTCGACAAAGGAGTAGTGTGATGCTGGATATAAAATTCAATACCGTTAAGAAGTCAGTAGCCAATTTTATTGTGGAGTTGGTAGACACTCCAAGTTTGAAGGGGTTGTCTCTAGAACCGTCAACGCTGTTGAATGAATCTGGTTGTTTAAATATTGCTTTTGTTGGTCAGTATAGTGCAGGAAAGTCATCCTTGATTAAGGCTTTGACAGGAATTGAGGATATCGCTATAGGGTCTGGCGTGACGACGGATTGCGTCCATGAGTATGATTATCAGGGAATGAAGGTTTGGGATACTCCAGGTATATTGGCGGGCAAAAGAGAGCGGCATGACGAAGCCTCTTTCAGAGCTATGGATCAGGCAGACTTGTTGGTTTATGTCATCACCAACGAGTTATTTGATGATGTCGTTGGGGCTGCCTTTCGGAATCTGTGCAATGAAAAAGGCCGCCAGAAAGAACTGATGCTGGTGGTAAATAAGTGCCAAAGCGATAGTGGTTCTGAAGAAACAAAACTGGCTTCTATGGCGGAAGTTCTGGAACCTTGGGTGCCTGAAGATTTCCCTATCGTATTCGTCGATGTTGAATCCTACGATGAATCACTTGATGAAGACGATTCGGATGACAAAGATGAGCTTATTGAACTCTCCAATATGCGTGGACTTGTTCAGGCTATTGATACGTTTTCTGAGGAAAAGGGTGCACTCGCTGCACTCACGACGCCACTAGCTCAAGTTCATACAAAGCTGGCGGAGTTACAGTCTAAATTGGCTATCAACGATCCTACAGAGGAAGCGCTGATAGAATTACTTCGTCAAAAAAATCGAATCCTCCGCGAAGGTAAACGTACGCTAAGCTACGATTTCGACGGGCAAATGGAGGCTCTCAAGGCCGAGATTGTCAGGATCGGTGATGTAGTTGCTGAGAGTATTGATGATGGCTTGACAGATGTTGATTTCAAAAGCCTGCAGCTCAAACAATCTGATGAGTTAGAAAAGCAAGTCAAAAGCACCCAATTATCTATTCAAGGTCTTGTAGATAGAAATCTATCCGATTTACAGGGAGAACTGAAAGATCTAGAGAGCAGCCCCCTGTCTCTGTCTGTAAAAAGTAAGCTCGATATTCAGAGTGAATTCACATCCGATGCAGGGCTTGATCTAGAGTCCTTTTCAATTGGTAAAGGGCATAAGGCCTCGATTAAGACTCAGCAGGCATTAAAGTCTGCAGAAAAGGGGCTCTCATGGCTGGCTGGGCAGGGTGTTAATGCTGCCGTTAAAGGGGGGGCTCGAGCAGCATCGGGTAGTAATCTTCATAAGGTGGTACTAGAAGCGGGCCACCTATTTGGTGCTAAATTCAAGCCTTATGGTGCTATTAAGATTGCGGAAAGAATAGGTAGCTTTGCTAAATTCGTCGGGCCGTTGATGGCTGTTGTTGGTGTGGTCGTACAAATAAGTGACGATATCAATCAAGAGGATTTCCAGAAGAAGTTGGTGGAAACAAGGCGGAAGTTAAGAAATAGCTATAGGGAAATATACGCCGTTGTTTATCGTAATTTTTCAGAAACCCTGAATCAGGTTGTTGATAAATCTTATGACTCTGAGCTTGCTTTGGTTGCTGAGGCTATCTCAGATATCGAGTCAAGGTCCAACGATAACATTGCAGCTCGTACCGAAATAGAATCTATTATTGTTCGCCTTAATAAGCTGCGAGAAGAGGCCATGGTTGTCGGTTCCGACAAGGTCTTTAGCCTATGAATCTGAATCAATTGGCAGAAGGCCTCAATAAGGCCTTCGTCGTAGAAAACCACCGCATCGTCTTCTGGTATGACCCGGCTCAGGACTTTATTGAGGAGCTGGGATCACTACAGCTCGATGGTGTACAGATCGTCAATATGCAGGGTGAGTCGGCGCTGGGTATTAAGCTCAAGCTGGAGCTGAACGATACCCAGGGCAAATACCTGTTGTACTTCCCCGAGGCTGAGCCAGAGATAGACAAAGATTGGCTGCTGGACATCAAGCTGTATTCACGCTGTTTCTACGCCGATCGCATCTCGATCATCTTTAACGATCTGGGCCTGCAGCAGCAGAGTGTTCGCGCACATCTGGCCAAGCATGAGGCCTTCCTTGGCAGTAAAGCCCGTATCAAAGCACTGCAGCGCTGGATTCAGCCAGATGCTGATGAGACGGCGTTGGACCTGGCGATGATTACGGCGCTGGTCAAAGCAGAAAACTGCGATGTCCCCCATATTCTCTTTGCCTTGGGTGAGCAGCTGGCATCGGCTGAACAGGGGCTGGAGGTAAACCCTGCGGTATTGGATGAGTTGGCAAAGTATCAGTTGTTGCCAGCGCTGGTGGCAGCCTTGCAAACGGAGG
>CERE01089034.1_pt1 | contig 33916 bp, 33 predicted proteins | sample 530911 | NCBI WGS metagenome assembly CERE01 (sample SAMEA2621092, study PRJEB7988) | marine metagenome | biome: marine biome (ENVO:00000447); feature: mesopelagic zone (ENVO:00000213); material: "saline water (ENVO:00002010), including plankton (ENVO:xxxxxxxx)" | depth 800 m
GAAGCCGCCGAGTGGGCGGTGCAATGGTTGCCAGAAGGCGGTGAGGTTACCCAAGAAAGTTATGTGAACTTGATTCCCACGGCACAGGGCGGGACTCACGTGAACGGCCTGCGCACTGGATTGTTGGAAGCGCTGCGCGAATACTGCGAATTTCGCAATCTGCTACCGCGCGGTGTCAAACTGGCCCCCGATGATATCTGGGCCAACTGCTGTTATGTATTGTCATCGAAACTGGCTGATCCACAATTCTCGGGGCAAACCAAAGAGCGTTTGTCGTCCCGCGAGGCGGCGGCGTTTGTTTCCGGCGTGGCCAAAGATGCGTTCAGCTTGTGGTTAAACCAACACACCGAAGACGGCGATAAGCTGGCAGAGTTTTGCATCAGCAACGCACAAAAACGTGTGCGCTCCAGTAAAAAAGTGGCCCGTAAAAAAATCACACAAGGCCCTGCGCTTCCGGGTAAGTTGGCGGATTGTTCCTCGGCAGAACCCGAACGCGGTGAACTCTTCTTGGTCGAGGGTGACTCGGCCGGCGGCTCCGCTAAACAAGCACGCAACCGTGAATTCCAAGCCATCCTGCCGTTGCGCGGTAAGATTCTCAACAGCTGGGAAGTGGAAAGCCAAGAGGTGCTCGCTTCACAAGAAATTCACGACATCTCGGTCGCCTTGGGTATCGATCCCGGCAGCGACAATCTCGAAAATCTGCGCTATCACAAAGTTTGCATTCTCGCCGATGCGGATTCCGATGGTCTCCACATTGCCACGCTGATCTGCGCGCTGTTTGTCAGACACTTCAGAGCGATGGTCGCCGCGGGCCACGTGTTTGTCGCGATGCCACCCCTGTACCGAATCGATCTGGGTAAAGAGGTTTACTACGCACTGGACGATGCCGAAAAAGAAGGCGTGATTGATCGCCTGAAAGCTGAAAAGAAAAAAGGCAAAATTGGCGTACAGCGCTTTAAAGGCTTGGGTGAAATGAACCCACTGCAATTGCGCGAAACCACCATGGATCCAGACACCCGCCGACTGGTACAGTTGAGTATCGAGCCGGGCGATGACACCAATCAAATGCTCGATATGTTGCTGGGCAAAAAGCGCGCAAGCGATCGAAAAGTTTGGTTGGAAGAAAAAGGCAACCTGGCTGACGTTGGCGTTTAACCATACGGTATTGAGGCGAACGGGATGCTCGCTAGATGTAAATTCGCGTATAATGTTGAACAATTCGACAATTAGTTGAACAGATTCGCGAATAAGGTTGAACAAAAAGGGCTGAAAACCACTCGGGTAGGGGTTTTCAGTCTTTTTTGTCAATAGAAAGTTGCTGGAGCTACAACTTGCCAGCCTGGATTTCATTGGCGACACGCTGGAAAATGCCCATTAGGCCATCTTCGAACAGCATCTTGTCTGAAAAAATATCCTCCTTAGGGAACGAGCCACGCTCTTCAATGCGATCCAGGGTGGTCAACGAGTAGCCTGGGCCGCCTTGACCGTCGGCGTTAGCACAGCGAAATATTTTCAACCGCTCCCCGTCAATCTCAGTCGTAGTGCCAAAAGTTCCCTTAGGTAGTCCACCTTCCGCCTCGGATTTAAAAAATTTATTCTTGAGGGTATCGCAAAACCACACTAATCCCTGTTTGGGGAATTCAATTTGCCCCGAAATCCAGCGCTGTACTTTGGTTTTTGGGTTAAGGTGGTATCGAGTGGCCGCAAGAATTAAATGAGAGCCATCAATTAACAAGTACCGTGTGTAATCGCTGTCAACCTCTTTAAACTTGGCAACTGTTCTCAAATCATTGGCTACATTGGTGGGATCTATTTCTTCAAATTGTTTCATTTTCATTCCTAGCTCAAAGGGATGCGCTTTAAGATATGGTCATCTTGTTCTAGCTTGCCCAGGGTTTTGGGATTTTTGTCGTGAGTAAACACTTCTGCCACGCCATACTCGCGGTTGAGATCGATGTCGCCAAAAGGTGTAGCCCTACTACTGGAGGCAAGATCCTTGGTAAGCCCATTGCCCAAAAAATGTTTATTGGCGCCAAGTTTGTTGTTCATGTCTTGGCGTATTTTCAATATTTCTTTGGTTGATTCATCCATGTCGGCGGTATAGCTTTCAAAATCTTTGGGGTTCCAAAGATTTAGTTCCTGCTCTTTCGCGTCATTAACCGCGAACTCATAGTATTCGCTGTATTCTGGGCTCATAACTATGCCAACCAGATGCTCTTTCCCTTTGAATTCGTCTTTTAATGCTTGCCGCGCGAAATTTGATAAATTTTTTGAGGTGGGGATGAAACTCACCATATCTCCAGTTTCGGCGGCCGCCTCCTGATCAATCAGCAGCATGGTATATTCACTGTCTGGTTTATGATCAATACCAACAGCATCACAGATTAATTTTGCATCACTGTCTGCGTGTTCTAATTGGGTAAATGTGGTTGTCCAGTAAGTTTTGACTTCGGCATGGGGATTCCCAATGCTGCCATCGTCCCCTGCATACTTGGTTTCGACAATACGAACAATGTATTTCTCGTCTAAGCCCTCTTCCACAATGCGTTTTTTATCTGCGGTGGTATAGGGAGACTGTGGCAGTGGTTTCCCTTCGGCTCGACAGGCTGCAATCTCGTCTTTGGCCTGAGCAATGCGCTCTTCGCACTCTGGTAAAGATTGCGGCTTTTGGGGTAGCTTTTCTTTCGGTGTCTGTTTGGCGCTGGTACTTTGGGGAGAAGAGTTATTTGCGGGGGAGCTACCGCCCCCTGCTGGAGACGCTGCGGCACCACCACCGCCTGAGCCGCCACTATCACCAATTAAAACAGTTGGGTAGCCCACGACGATTTTGCCGCCATGCCCACTGGAATCTCCCATTCGAGCAGCAGGTTTACCATTGATCAGAACGGTAGAGGAGCCAGAAGAAGCTTTATCTGGAGGGCCAATACAGACCGCCATATCACCGACGCGGGCGGCGGGCATGCCGCCAATAATGACGTTAGACGAGCCTACGGCAATTGGGCCACCTACATGAGGTACGGGGCCAGGGTTAGTTTTGGGACAGACATGCATGTCTCCCACGCGAGCGGCGGGTTTCCCCATAAAACATTCCTTGTTGATGGTTAGTGTCGATGCGGATTGTACTATAGTGTGAGGGGCAAATCGACGGGGCGGCAAGCTGCTAGATTTGAGGGCACCCCACGGCATGGTGATATTTAGGCTGACCCAAAGTAAAACAGCCGTATAGAAGTGGCTGTTTTGGTTCTGACTCGCTGGCGGTAGGCTGCATAGTTTGGCGTTCGAATGTTCACTGAACAGCCCAATCTCTCCCGTAGATCTGTCCTAGTCAAATTGCGCAGTTCTAGCTGAAATTCGCGCCAGTGGCTTCAGGTCATTATCGGAATATATTCGATATTCACCTTTTCGGGAAAATAGCTTATGTTTGTGGAATGCCTCCAAGACAGGTGACTTGGATATAGGGTGCGGTGTTACATCATAGTCAGAAGGTAGTACTTTTGGTAGGAGGCAGAGTTGATGTTGAGAGTTACCAATGCTTGCAGCCTCCCTTGCCTCCCCCCTTTAGTAACGGAAAGACAGTCTTGTGTGGATTATTGATTTCGAGAGTTCTGGATTAAGCCGAGAGAGTTATCCCATTGAAGTGGGGTTAACTAATGGAATTGTTGAATACCAAGCCTATATTCGTCCACTAGAACATTGGTGCTTTTGGAGTGAGCAAGCGGAACAAATTCATGGCATTCCGAGAGCAAAATTACTTAATGAAGGGGAGCCATCTTCTGTTGTGGCTACCCAACTCAATAATTTGCTGAGTGGCGAGGTGGTCTATTGTGATTCGATCCAATGGGATGGCTTTTGGAATAATGTCCTTTTTTCAGATAACGGCATCCATTGCAACTTTCAGATCAGGGATATTGTTGAGTATATAGATTCGTCAAACATCAATACTGAAGATTTTCTTGGAAGAAGAGATTCGCTAATAAAATCGGGGAAATATGTAGTACATAGTGCTCTTGATGATGCACGAATACTGCAAAGAGCGGCTACCTTCAGTTGTAAAGACGTATGATTTTTACAGTATTGGCTACATTACAATCCGCCATTCCTACGGGAAGAGTCTTATGTCTAACCAGTAGGAATGACATTTGATTGGAAGAGGAGCCTACTTACAACTTAGTTAGTCTTGCTCATAAATGTACCAGTAGTGATCCGCTACAAAGTCATCGAAGTCGTAACCATCTTCTGGATTCATTGCTCGTGAATATTCATCGAGTTCGTCCTGGCTCATGTCATCAGTGTAGTAATCCTCATACATTTCCAGAAAACTCTCCGTAGCCATCGATTGCCGGACAGTACTCAAGCTCATAAAAGTCTGCACCAGGGTGCTTATGGTCTACGAAAGGCTTGTTATCAACCCAATATTGCCAGTGGTGATTGGCACCAGTTGCACCGAGCTTTTGCTTGACCAGTTGTAAGCCCCCAGACGCGTTAGGTCCAGTACGTTCAGGTTTGATTGTCTTGCTTATATCGAGGATTGTATAGTTATGGTATTGGCTGACGGATGATATGAGTCGCCGAGATAATGCTGCTTCTTTCGATACAATCCTGAAGTCTTCGTTATCAAGGTTGAGCTTGTGAAGCTGATAGTTTGAAACCATAAATGTCACAAAGCTTCGAGTGCTTTTCGATTTACGGTGAAGTTCCTTTTGCTTGCTTCGGTTCCCCTGGGATTGGTCATACTGGCGGTTTGTGCCGTTGCTGCCCTTGTTGGAATTTCTCTGATTGGCAGAATTGTCGGCAGGATGGATAGGCTTCCTTTTCATGCTGAGCACCTTTTTTAAATCGCACGCAGCCGACTAACACGCATTATAGGGTTAGCACAAAAGACCTTTGTGATATGACAAGATTAACATCTTGAAATGCTTCATTAGCTGTTTTAAACAGCTATCAATTTGCCCGAGGTCGGCTTGGCTGGCGGCATTCAACTACTACTAGAGGCTAATATAGGGATGATTTTTTCAATTTCAAGTCTGAGTATATTGCGGATCTAAGGGAGTGACTGAGTACTGGCAATAAAGATTGTCTTACAGGTAAAAATTCATGTTTGTACGTTACAAGGAGAGCTAAGACATCTCACCATACGACATTCTGGTTATCAGGAGCTTGGTTACATTGCGGCCAACCGATGTAGCCAAGAGTTTTGCCGGAATAGCTCCGTCAATGGCTGGGCATTCTTCCAAAAGCCACTCTTCTGCGGCGTCTTTATCATTATCGAAAAAGTTCATAATCAAGGGCCATAATTGAATTAGCGCATAGAGCCTATCAGCATCAATTATAGGTAGCTTGCGGCCATATAGTCTCTTCAATCTCGAGGGAGAGCTATCAAGAACTGCTGCTAGTATTGAGCGTGGTATGCTCTCTTCCAGTGTTTTCAGGCAATCTCCGTTTAGGCCCTCTTGTATTATTTTGTTGAGCGTTATGGCCGTCACGGCTTTATGTAACCCCTCTTCTCTTACATTGAGAGAAATAAGTTGATTTTGAAGAAGTCTCTCTATTTCGGATAAGTTGGTCATGCTCGATATCGATAAAGGCTGATCTCTTTTATAAAGGGATCTGTATGAATAGATCTTTCTCTTTGTAGGCGAGGAGATTTTGTTTGCCGTTGAGATGGAGGCTTTCGCCAGAGAACGCGAGGCAATTCAGTCTGGGGGGAAATTACTACGCCAGATATCGAGGTGGAAGTCCGTTTTCTCAAATTGTTCACAGTGAAGGCATAGTTGGCTCGGAGCTGCTCTTTTATTGGTTTGATTTTTACGAAATGTTCATCAGAGCAATCATCAATGGTTCTGTAGATTGATTCCCTATTGGGTTCTGGTTGTTTTAGTGCTAACTCGAGGGCTTCTGCTTTAGTTATTTTATGCATGCTGGTGTGCTTGCTTGCCCATGTCCAACTTAGTGAATCCACATTTCTTGGCATCACCCTTATTTTTGATCGGCATGCTAATAAATCTATTTGCTTGCAGAGGATATCTGCCTCGAGTTTCGAGGGTGTCGGGATATCACCTATATTATCTGAGATTCCTTTCCTGATAGTTTTTGATATAAATCTCCCATTGTTTACTTTAAGGGATACAGAGTGAACTCTTTGGGCTTTAGAGCAGAGGAAAATGAATCTTGATTTTGCGTCGTTAAAGTCATGAATTTTATTCGTCAGTGTGTCTGAGGCGCACAATATGCCAGCTTGGAGAGGGCTTTCATTCTTTAATGGCCGGAATATTCTTGTGAGGCTTTCAATAGCGGCAAGTCTAGCTTGATTTGATTTGTAGTCTTCATCTGAGTCGCCATAGGTTGGAGCGAAAACAGGGTATTGATCCATCTCTGATAATGCGATTTCTCGAATATTTTCACCGATTTTGAAAGTCTCGTTGAGGGACTTTACGAGATCTTCTATTACCTCCAGGTGAATATGCTTCAAGCTTTTCATGCTAATGTGCTTTGATTGTTTATTTTATTTCGGTTGCATAGATAGCTATTAGACGGCAATAAAAACCGGTAGTAAAAATGAAATAAAGGAATCCCGTTAATCGCCGCGAGAATCCCCAAGATGGATAACTTGGAAAGCGTGGTTATAGATGAAAATAGGACTGCTGCTACTACGTTTGCAAGAATAACCAACGTGCAGACAATGGCGATGCTTGACAAAACGAAAAGTAAAGACTCTACAAGAAAGTAGGCCTTGATCTTGCCATTACTTCTTATATATCTTCCGGTAAAAAGATTGTGAGCGTGATGATCATGGCTGAGCACCATAAACAATTTATTAAGAGTTTTCCTTTGTTCTAGTGTAAGAGTGAAACCATATCGAATAGCTTCCTCAGAGCGCTGGTAATCGTTGAATGCGGACTTGGCTAAGAAGTCGTTGTAGTTATCTTCTTTTGTGATGTTATTGAGTCGCTTTTCAGACTCCACAAGCTTAAATATCTGGAAAAGATTTCCGAATAATAGAACTGATCGGCAATAATCAAAGAGGCTCATAATTATCTGCTCGTTTGCTGGAGTAGCTCTGCATCTGTAAGGGTCAGGATATCTATGAATCTTGCTAGCCGGTATTCCAAGTCTAGTAATCTTCCCTTGCTATCTCGGCACTCTCCATCAGTTTTGATAAAAGCATCCCTCAGACTTTGGATATCCACATTGGGGCTGGTTTGTGTCGCACTTGGAAGTAGAGCGTGAGGCCTAAAGCCGAGTTTAAATACGCTTTCCAGGTAGTCGGCATTGGGAACTCTCTTGCCTTGTTCATAGAGGTACTGGGTGCCAGGTTTAATGTCACAGGCCTGCGCGACTTCATTGACCTGTAGATTCAGGCGCTTTCGTTCAGCGCTGAGATTTTGCCCAAATTGGTGTCTATCAAGTCGCATAAAGTCGCCTTCTTAACCCTGTTAATTGTTATGTATGTATTGAAATGTGTTTGTAACTGTATAATATTGTTATATTCGTATCAATATCATATTGGTGAGTCCGTATGAAAACGCCTGAAGAGGTCAAGCAAGAGTTTGCCGAGCGAGGCCTTAGTATCAGCGGTTGGGCTAAAAACCGGGGTTATTCCCAGGCCCTGGTGTATCAGGTGTTAAATGGCAGTAGGAAAGCACTCCGGGGCGAGAGCCATAAAATTGCTGTGGAATTAGGCCTAAAGGCAGGTAAAACGGGGTGCTACGAAGACTTAAGCTTCCATAAAGCAGAGGTAATTCAATGACTTAGAAACAAAAAGCCCGACAACAATTGCTTGCTACCGGGCTCTAGGTGTAGGCGATACCTACGATGTGGTGTCAGAAAGTATCTCCCCTTCCTTCTGTTCCGTCAAGAGTAAGCTCAGATTATTGCCGCTAATCGACCCTTGTCGAGGTTGGATTGTGCCTGTTATCCAGCTTTAAGAGAGTCTATCAAGCCGCAGTGTGCCCAAAACAGTGAGTTCGGCATTATTTTTTAATGCCGGGGAGATACCTATGAGCCGTAAACCCGCCAGGAAGATAAAGGCTTCCGCAGTTAAAAATATCTGTAAGTTCCCCTCAACCAAGTCATTTTGTGAGCCTAGCCATCGCACTTTCAAGATGGTGTTGGTGGAATCGTTGCTGGAGAAAGATTACTGCTTTCACTTGGAAGCAGACTCTAATGTCTCACGTTACTATCCGCAGCCGAAAACTCTTCGACTGAATAGTCAGTATTTGAAGAATAGAGAATACACTCCCGATTTTGAAGTTCACTTCCGTGATGGCGGGAGAGCCTTTGTAGAAGTTAAGAAAGACTTTAATACTCTGGATGAGATCTACCTGCACAAGCTACAGCTTGCTTCCGTTGAGATGCAACGATCTGGATATGATTTTCTTTGTGTAGATGAGCGCCAGATCCGGGTACAACCTCTGTTAAGTAACCTCAAGCGATTACAGCGATATCGTGGTCCTTCAAGCAATAACTCCGGGGCTCTTTCGCTGCTTAAAAGCAGTATTCCTGCCCCTAAAATCTTGAATGATTTACTGGAGAATCCTTTAGGTATTCGGTTAGAAACCATTTACAGATTTATTGCGAATGGCCAAATCGTTGCAGACTTATCCGAAATTAAACTGTCACTTAATGCGGAGGTTCACTATGCATAACGTAAGTCGATGGGTTGCAGGATTTGCAGTGCGATTCCAAAGCTATGACATGAACGGCATTTGGCTTATACGGCGAGTGAATGGATCAAATGTAACCTTGGCAAATATTGACAATCAAAAGGTTGTTATTAAAACCGAGGAAGAATTATCGAAAAATATAGAAGATAACGATGTACAGTTCCTTGCTGAAGATCGCTATAACGGCGAAATCGTATTTCAGGATCTCTCAGAAAGTGATCAAATAGAAACTGTCAGAAAGTATGCATATACGAAAGCATATTTAGAATCTGATGATAAAAAAAGGTCTAAGAAGAAGCTTGATAAGCTGATTCAATCCGTCGCGAGAACAATAGGAGATAACCTCCCCCCAGCGTGGAACACGTTGAACAACTGGATTAATCAATATTGTAACGCGGGAGAACGGATTAAGGGATTGTATCCGAATCATTATAAAAAGGGATGTCGTTCGCAACGGCTCGATTCTAGGGTTTATACACTTATTGCAGATTTGGTCCCCCTCTATAACAAGGATAGCCAAATGTTGATTAGCTCTGTCTATGCAATATTGGATGCAAAAATCCTGAAGCACAATCTAGATAACCCACAGGATCTATTAAAACTCCCCGTCTATAGCACATTTGCATATCACATGAAGAGGAGAACCTACCAGGAGCATATTCTGGGAAGGTTCGGCCCCAAGAGAGCTCGGTATGAATTTTCTAAAGTTGGAGAGGCTCCTGAAACTAGCAGGATATTGGAGCGGGTAGAGGCGGATCACACGCCATTGGATATCAATGTTTTGAATGATGATACTGAAACCCTACTTGGGCGGCCAACCTTAACAGTCTTGATTGACCATTATTCGCGCATGGTAATGGGGTTTCAAATTTCATTTGAAGAGCCATCGTATGCTTCAGCATCGCTGGCAGTTGGGAGTGCAGTTCTACCCAAAAATGAATTGTTAGACTCTTATGGAGTAGAAGGTAGTTGGCCGGCTCATGGTGTAATGGAAACAATGGTGGCAGACAATGGAACAGAGTTCTGGGGTGATAATCTTGATATGGCCATCAGCGAGGTTGGATCAGTGCTTCAATATTCACCGGTAAAAAGCCCAAATTATAAAGGGGTAGTAGAACGATTCTTTCGTACATTAAAAACAATGCTGATTGATGCGCTACCGGGTAAAACCAATGGGGTTGGGAATGGGTCGGACGAATACAAAGCAGAGCAGGAAGCAAAGTTAACATTGACTCAGTTCAAAAAAATATTCCTCAACTGGTTGGTCAATATTTACCATCTAGAGCCAAGGGGGAAAGCAGAAAATTCGCCGTTGGAGCTGTGGAATGAATCTTCTCGAGAATTTCCCGTAGTTGAAGAAGACAGAAAACGAATTGAAACTATCCTTATGGCGTCTGATACGCGGACTATTCAAAGAGATGGTGTACAGATTGAAAACCTTAAATACAACTCGGATAGCCTAAGAGATATCTATCGCCGCGAAGGTGTGACGAAAACCCTAATTAAATACAGTCCGTTCGATATTGGTCATATTTATGTATTTGATGAGCTTAATGGCATATATGTCTGTGTTCGATGTGACAATTATAGATATGCTAAAGGTCTTTCAATGTATGCCCATAAGGCTATCCAAAAGCATGCCAATGAGCAAAGAAAGAGCTATAAAGATAATGCAGTCTTGCAAAGGGCTAAGGTAGAAATATTTGGCAATATTGAAGAACTTCATCGTAAGAATTCAAGACGTAAAACACAAGTTACCGCCAAGAAAGCTGCCCGTGTTCAAGGGCTAGGTGTTGCCGATATTACTGTGCAGACAGAGGAGCTTGAGACAGTAATTGTGCAAAACAGCCTAGTTGAAGAAACCACAGACGACTGGGAGGTATGGTGATGCAGCATCCCCATACAAATCCCTTTGTAGTAACTGGGGCTGTTAAGCGCATATTTAGATTGTTGGATAGCTTGCGGGCTCAAGGTTGCATCGAGGAAAATGATACTAACTGTTTGATCACTGGCGAATCTGGATCTGGAAAATCCGAGCTGGTAAAGCAGTACGCAGCAAAATACCCGCGAAGAGAACTGAGCGAGTACACCCATATTCCGGTGTTGTACGTGAGGCTAAGGTCGCCGCAAACGGCCAAAGCATTTACAGAGCAGATACTGGTTGCAATGGGTGATCCGCAAGGAGGCAAAGGTGCAAAAACTAAGGAGAAGGGATTCGATTTGATTAGAAATTTCTGTCTGGAATGCGGTGTCGAATTAATCATCTTAGACGAGGTTCAGACAGTGATTCAAAACCGCTCGCCAGGCGTAATTGCCAGTATATCTGACTGGTTTAAGGATTTAATGAATGACACCAAGGTACCGGTCGTTATGGTCGGCATGCCTTGGTGTCGAAGCTTCGTGGAAGAAAATGATCAGCTGGATACCCGTATCGGCTATCGCTATTACCTGGAAACCTTTCGCGTATCTAGCCAGTTTTCGTATTTTATAAGATTCCTTGAACTATTTTCTAAAAACTATGAATTTGATAGTGATTTTTCGTTGACTGATACAGAGATGGCTTACCGGTTGTTTGCCTATAGCTCTGGAGTTATCAGGGCAACTACCGGGCAGATTCTTAGAGCAAAAATCTTAGCTAGTGCTTCGGATAAAAAAATGGGTCTGTCTTTTTTTCAAGAGGCTATCCGAATAAGAGGGATTAAAGATGGCAACAATGTATTTATCATGCCAATCAAGGATATTAGGCTAAGGGAAATTGTTAATCCGTCGCAATGGGTTCAGCAAAAATCCTATAGGAAAGAACGTTTCCGAAGTGCGCAGTTTAAGAGTTATATGCTGACGGGAAAATTGGAATTGATAGAATGCAATGATGATTGATCGAAAGCTGCTGGTCAGGCCTAGTAAGCATCCTTTCGAACGAGTTGACGATTATCTTGCAAGGCTATCTAGGGTAAATGGATTTTATTCTGTAACCGGGCTCGTCGAACATCTTCGAGAATGGGCGGTCTCTCGAAGCCTTAAGCTCAAAGGGATCAATAAGGCAGATACACAGGCACAACTACTGTCTAGTTATCTCGGTAGAACAGTCGAGGCGATGTCGTTCGATGAGGTAGTATTCGCAAAAAAGAATACTAAGTTACAAGTCTGTAAAAGCTGCCTGGCTGAGCATAAAGCGATTATGTTCTATTGGTATCTAGATGATTATTCTTGGTGCCACCTCCATAACGAGCAGCTTACTGTTGTTGCAAGCGACGATAGTTCCATTGAAATCTCGGGTGATTCAAAAAACCACCCCATCACCGATTTTATGGATGTAGATGACCCTTGGTTTTTCTATTCTGAAGTGCAAAAGAGTGCCAAGGAACTAAGGTGGCTTTCTCGGGATCTAAAGAAATTCTTCGAAGCCCAGCTCTCTGCTAAGTTAGAAACAAAAGCAGCACAGCGGTGGATTGATGAGAATTCCCTGGCCGCATATTCCTTTTCTGAAAAAATTGATCAGGTCACCGCTCTCATCGCCGAGGAGTCAGGGCAAGCGGTTAACGATATCCGCTTGCTCTCAGCCTTGCTGCTTTGGCAGCGAATGTTGCCCGACCACCTCTTCAGAGTTGCAGGATCTTATGCAGAGGAGGCTACCGAAGCAAGCTTAGATTGGGCGGCACGCCAGTTGGTTGCCAGCGAGTCGATGATGAGATTCATCTACGATGCGCATCATGCCCCCAGGCATTCACAATCGCTTCGGCTTAGGGATTACATTCCCCCGCTGGCAGATATCAGTGACGCTACCGATAAGAGCTTCCGAAAAGCCTTTTTCTCATGTGGGTTGATAGTCGAGTTACTTGGAATGGTTAATTCGAAAATGGCGAACAGGGGGACGCTGGAGCCCGCTCTTTCTCTAGAGGGGCTCTGTAGTGAGCATGTGAGGTGTTCTCACGAGTCGTAATGATCAATTGTTTTGTTTATTACTGAACGTCCTGCTGTTTGGTCTGGTCAGCGTACAAAGAAAAATAAAATCGTTACAGGATGGTTCGTTTCACTATTCGAAGCCATTCTGTATGGTATATCTCCCTTCGCTAAGGAGGAGGTTAAGTAGTGGCCGTGGTTTTCATTGAGCGAGTTTTCAGGCATTCTCGAATAAGAGTTTCAGCGAATATTTTAAGTCGTGATGCCGCGTAGATTACATATTTGGATTCCATGGTAATCTGGCTTCCGTTAGTGTTTAGGTGGGGATTTCTCTGTATATATCCTTTAAGCTCAGAATTTGGCTTCATGCCGTCATCATGCACAAAAGAGTTCCTTACCAGACGCAAACAATGAATATCCGCGAAAATATCTATACTGGTATCTGTTGGTTGTAATTCCATGCCAAAATCCATAGCTTGGTTTAGCCAATGCTCAAGAACACTGATATTTTTCTGCTCTTTGGATTTCTTAACGTTGAAAGACCTTCCAATTGTCTCAGCGTGAGCAAACAATAGATTCTTTAGCGCCACTTCAAACGTTGAAAATAGCGTTATTAATATGCTACGCCTCTGGTATGTCGGCATTAGTTCCGTGAATATACTTTGCAGGTCATAGTCTTCTTCACTAATGCCTGAAATGTGATTTACTTGGTCTATATAAATTCCCTCTTCGTCTTTTCCCATACCGGGGTAAGCATACTTCTCTACTGAGTACTGCTCGATATATTGATCGAAGTTGCGAGAATATTCCGTAATCTGCTTTTCCTGTTGATCAACAAAGGCTTCAAACAGTTGAATTTTTCCGAGAAAACTAAGGGCTTCACGAACATTGTCAGGCATATTTAGCATTTTGAGTGGTCTCCTACCATTTAACTTTCCAATGATCTGAATCGTTACCAGTTCAGCACCGCCAGATGCTAATCAGCCCATTTTAGTCTTTCCATTGCAGTGGTTTCCACAAATCACCGAAGATATCCCGTCAGCACCCGCAAATAAAACTGGTCCGCACTTGCAAATTTGCCGGTTCAGCCCCTCAAATCGAGCAAACACACACAGCTTGTGCAAGGCAGCTTCTTAATCTCTAGGATTGTCATTGTTGTACAGATATCAGACGGAAGTGGTCGATTTGTTCTTGTGAAATGTCCCCGAGTTATATAAATTATATAAATTATCTAAGGGGTGGTCGTGTAGGCTAAAAAATGAACGAAAACGAGATTTATGGATGCATCAAGCAAGTACTGGCTGATGCCCCCCGCAATCAATACACCGCTGAGCTGCATCTCCAAATGATCAAATATGCCGATGAGTTAAAGAGCATCACAGCCAAAGAATTCTGTGAAGGAGTTGGGCTAAGAGGCAGCTTCGGGACTGAGTTCAGCAAAATGCGAAATCTGACCCAGCGTCTGAAGGCCGCAGGGCTTGATGCCGATAAGCTATAGCAACGAATATGACGCAAGAACTGTTAACGAGTGCGACGCGGTTGTTGCTAGGGAGTGAGAGAGAATGAGTATTCAGATAGATGTTGTTCGTATCTATGGCTTTCGGGGCATATCCAATATCGAGGTGACCCTGCCAAGAGTCACCGTTTTGCTTGGGCAAAATAATGCTGGTAAGACCTCTTTGATCAAGGCGTTGCAGTTGGCATTAGGAGACTACTCACGCTACTTGTCTGATGAAGATTTTCATATCGGCGAGGATGAGAAACGCCAGGAGGTCATCACTGTTGATCTTCGGTTTATCGCTATTGAAGGCACTACTAGAACAAGCGAATTCTCTGAAACCTGGCAACAGGAGTTTGGCGATAAAATTCAGGCCGAGGCAGATGGAAAGCAGTTCGTTGCTATCCGAACAATTGCTAAGCCGGATAGAGTGAAAGGTGGATATATCGTAGGTCGGTTTCATCTGGATGTGTGGCCAGAAAGAAGTGGATGGCAAGATACGCGGATTAATAATAAGAATCGATTAGGCAAACGGCTGGACTCCATCCCTTTTATTTCGATTGATGCGCAAAGGGATATTCATAGTGAGCTGAAAGAAAAATCTTCATTTGTTGGTCGTGTTTTGTCAAGTGTTGAGTATGATGAGAAAGATGTAACTGAGCTGGAGCGCTTGGTGGCTGAAGTTAACAAAGAGGCCATCGAAAAAAGTGAACCGCTCAAGCAGTTAAAGAATCACTTGGATAACCTTAATCAGTCATTTGAAGGTTCTGGTCAAACAGAGCTTACTCCCTTCCCGAAAAAGATTCGGGATCTTTCCAAGCGGTTTAGTGTGCATTTCGGGGAGTCCGATAAGAATTCATTTTCTATGGAATACCACGGCATGGGAACTCGTAGTTGGGCTTCCATGTTGACAGTAAAAGCATTTACCGAACTGTTAGCTAAGAATCATGAAGAGGAAGCAGAGCCATTTTCCCCTATCATGGCTGCAGAGGAGCCAGAGGCTCATTTGCACCCGAACGCTCAGCGGACTTTGTATAAACAGCTCATCGATGCACCCGGACAAGTAATTATTAGTACCCACTCACCGTACATTGCGGGTCTGGCAGAGTTGCATGAAATTAAATCCTTACGAAAACCAGATAATTCTGTCGAGGTTTATCAGTTGAGATCAGAATTCGAAGGTGATGACCTAAGAAAACTGAAAAGAGAGGTGGTTCATTCTCGTGGTGAGTTATTATTTTCTAGGGCGATAGTACTATCCGAAGGGGAAACTGAAGAGCAAGCCTTACCTGAATTGTTCGAGGCATTTTCCGGGAAGCACCCGTTTTCGCTAGGGATTAATTTTGTTGGTGTCAATGGTTCAGGTGCAAAATACCGCCCTTTTCTTATTCTGGCAAAAGATCTAAATATTCCAGTATTTATCTTTAGTGATGGCGAAGATAAGACAATAAAAGAGCTCAAGAAAAACTATGAAAAAGTATTTGGGCCAATTGATATTGAGAAAGCTTCTAATATAACTATTCTTAGCGGGACGGATTACGAAGGCTATTTACTGAGTCAAGGTTTCACTGGTTTGATCGAAGCAACAATTCACGAAGTTGCAGGTGCAGGAGCGATTGATAATTGGATTAGTAAAAGGAATGGAACACCTTTGAAGCCAACGAAGTCTGACAAACCACCATGCGAAACTTGTAAACAGCCTATTTTCGAGTCAGAGTTGCGAGACTACGAAGGGGAAGATGGGCGAAAGCGTGCAGTGCTTGAGATTCTCGATTCTAGTAAGCCACTGTATGCTAAGGCAATTACGGATAATCTAATAGAGTTACCAAAGGAATCACTTCCGCAAAAGGTAATTGATCTCTTCAAGCAAATTGAATCTGGAGTCTGAAATGAATCTGTCCAAAGCTCAGTGTCAGATTGTTGAAGCGCCAATTGATAAACCCATTCAAGTGCTGGCATCAGCTGGTTCAGGTAAGACCCGCGTTTTAACCGAACGAGTTCGTCATATTTTAGAGAAAACGAAGAAAGATGGCGTGATAGCGTTGACCTTCACAAATAAAGCAGCGGAAGAAATGGGTGCTCGATTAGCTGATTGTGATCAGGTAGAAGACAGAGCCTGGATTGCGACAATACACTCAGTTGCACAGCGTATTCTGGAAAAGTATGGCCATACTGTTGGTCTTCCAGCTGAACTGCATATATATGATAGAGACAAGGACCGAATGGAAGTCTTTATGCAGTCTCTACGAGATGATGGCGTTGATATTGATGAGTATTTGAATATACCTGACTCGAAGGAATTAAAGAGCAGGGAAAAAAATCTGCAGGCCTACATGGATATCTTCTCGAAGATCAAGCGGGAGTTGCTCTCAGAGCAAGATGTATCCGAGCAATATCCTGATAGCAATATCTGGAAAATATTTCAGGATTATCAAAGTTCGTTGCTGAACAGTGGTGGGATCGACTATGACGACATTCTGGTGTATGCACATAGAATATTACTGACGCATGAATGGATCGCAAAGATATACCGATCTCAGTATAAGCACATCTGCGTGGATGAGGCTCAAGATCTAAACAAGGCTCAATATGAATTCATCAAAGCGCTTTGTGGTGATGTTATACGCAGTATTCTGATGGTTGGCGATCCAAATCAAATGATCTATGGGTTTAATGGTTCATCGAAGGAATATCTTTGTACGTATTTTGTGGACGATTTCTCTCCCCAGCAGTTCGAGCTAAAGGAAAACTATCGTAGTACGAAGGGAGTTATCCGGGTTGCGAATAAGTTGAAACCGGACTCACAAACAGAGATTGAGTATGCTTTGGAAGGTGGTGTCAATGTTTCGGGGTTTGACACGGAGGAGGATGAAGCCACATCAATTGCTTTAAACATTAAGTATCTTTTAGGTATGAAAAGCCACGATGAAATTGAAGGCGAAATTTCGTTAAGTAAGATGGTGGTGATTGGTCGTAATCGATTCGTGTTTAGCAAACTTGAAAATAGCCTTAGAGAAAATGGGATACCTTATTCCTTAAGAAAGGGGGAGAGGCAACTTGAGCCTTCGACAAAGTTTGGTAAGGTTTTGGATTATGCTCTGCGCATTAAATTGAACCCTAAAGATTGGGTTGATGGTAAAAAACTATGTCAGGTACTAAATACTCATGAACCAGAAAGCTGGACTTTATCTGCTTTGTCGAATATAGCAAAGCAGGTTTCTTTAGGGGGTGATGAGAATGCGGAGTTATTGGAAAAGCTTCTCGTATCAATTGATGGCTTAGATATAGAAAACCCCAAGCTACCTAAGCTGGTTAAGGAGTTTAATAACTATTTTACTTCCTTGGTTGAGAGCCAGGGTGGTATTTCTGATGATAAAGCTGAAGACGTTAAGCTAAGTATCGAAGAACTCAACGAATTTAATAGTGCATGGACTCGATTTAAGCGGAAGGGCTTGGGGGATTCATTGCTTGCATTTCGAAATGCGTTAGCGCTTGGGCAGATTTCTGACAGCAACGTCGAAGATGGCTTAACACTAAGTACTGTGCACACTATGAAGGGTTTGGAAAAGGATATCGTTTTTTTAATTGGTATGTGCGAGGGTGTTTTTCCTGACTATAGAGCTAAAACTACCAAGGAACTCGATGAGGAGCGAAACAACGCTTTTGTTGCTGTTACAAGGGCCAAGCGTTGGCTCTATGTATCTTATCCCAAACAAAGAATGATGCCTTGGGGTGATAGAAAATTTCAGAGGAAGTCCCGCTTTGTAACAGAAATAGAATCATGAAAAATTTAGGTAATGGATAGAATAGCATTGGCACTAAAAATTTGGGGCATACGAACTTAATGGTTGATAGGTGTACTCTTATCCCACCAACCTGATATATCACCTCCGGTGGTTGATGTGGGCTGATTCGGTGCTGATACGTTTGACTTCGGCGAATATGTATTTTGCAGTCAGATCTCAACAGTTTTAGAGGAAAAATAGTCCTTTAGCCATATCTAGTCAGCACTGTTCAAGAAGTTGGTAGACAAAGCAATTCCGGCATCGGTGAGAACCAGTCGGTCTCGGTGGTTTCTATGAGCAAGCTGCCTTACAAATAGTACTTTTTCTATCTCTCGAGTAAAGCTATCTTTCAAGCCTACAGCTTGAAGAATCTTCTGAAACTCCTCGTTCTGGTTGTGCTGCTCAAGTGTGGTCCAGTCGATCCCTAGTGAAAATTCAGTGATTTGAGAATATCGGCATGACATATAGGTCATTGCGCGATGCAATAAGTCGAATAGAGCCATGATTTTCATGGCAATTTCTCCTGGACGCCCTGTTTCACCTATTTTGTTTACGAAGAAGCTGTTACCTAGCTGAATTAGTTTATAGCCGATAGCCTGATATAGGGCACTATACTGTTCGCGGGTGAACTCATTAGCTAACTCATCGAATAGAGGGTTGGGTACTAGGCGATCACCTTGAACAGTGCTTTTGTTGACGAAAGCGCCTTGCATAAAAATGTCGTATATCTCTTTGCTCTTTGTGTTGTCCATCTACACTGCCTTTTCAACGTAAGCTATAAATTCTTTAGACCGGTATCCGAGTTCGAATCCTTTGTATGTTATTCGCTGTAGTTCTGAATCATAATTTAGAACATTCCGAATCTTACCTTTAGTGCTGATGTACTCAACAGCCTCGCCAAGCCAGGACAGCTCGTAATCTTCAATTGCGTTTGCCAGGTGTTGGTGTAGTAGTGCATGAAGATCGCCAGTGCTTTCAGGTAACTGCATGGCATCTAGGGTAATCATGAGGCGTTCAGACTTGCGGGTGTCAATAAAGGAGGAACGGGTCTTTGTATCCGGTTTCTGACGTTCAGTTTTCTCTTTTAGTGATTCTAGCCGCACGCGCAAATGTTCCTGATAACTCTCCAGAGCGGATTCTCTAGGCCAATTGACAGCCTGGGCATGTCGATTTCCATAGGCTTTGAGTAGGCCAAGGATTTCGGCGTCCTTAAAAATAGGGGCAGTTGCTTGCAGCAAATAACCCCGCTGTTGGCCGCGTTGGTTCTCGCGTACGACATCCTTAAGGCGGTTGAAGCGCTCCTCTGCCGCATTGTAGAAGCGGCGATCTTCTTCATCCATTTTCAGGTAGCGGCTCAGTTGCTCGGCCACCATAACAATATCGCGCCCTAAGCTTTTAATATCTAGTAGCAAGCGGTTAAGTATCAGGGACTGCTCGTGCGCTTTGAACAAATCAAAGTGATCAACAATGTCCTTCATCACTCTCATGGGCGCTTTATTGGACTCACGGTAAATTGTGACGACTGCGTTACTGTCTTGAGTCCGCTTAATGTCCAGAGTGGGATCTAGAAACAGAAGGGTTGGCAATACGTTACGCTGGTAAAGCTGAGATATCCGATCCATGGTTTTTCGGTACTGAAGGTATTGGCCATCAACAGCAAAGTCCACTGAATCAACAATCTCACTCAGTTGTTCGGCGTGACCTTTAAGAGATTTTACATTAACCCTTAATTTAGCGGCTACGCTGTAGAAGGTGTCTCGAACTGCCTCGAACATTTCTTTATAGCTCAAGTCGACACTATGATGGTGACCGACATTCATTGCCATAGCGTAGGCGCTGTCGATCTGGCCGACCAGTAGATCGAGGTCGTAGTCAGACAGCTCGCGAATTCGCTTGGCTTCGAGCTGCCGCAGTAGTCCCTCGACATGGGCATTAAGAGAAAAGTGCCCCTCGTTGTAGTCGAGTGTTTCAAGCAAGTCATTGTATTTCAGATTGTCGAGCGATAGTGCATCAATGAACTTGTTCTTGGTGGCTGCATCCATGCTTTTACTGGCCACATTCAAGGCATGATCGTATTCAGAAATGAGGAATAAAAAACCACTGGCCTGGTTGCCAGTGTTATGGCGATCCATCAATTCGAAGAATAAACGCTTATTCTCAAAAATCGTGGCAATGGTGAGGTGAGTTGCCGTGGTCATGCGGTCTCACTTTCTGTTGTTAATGATTCATCCAGGGGCTCTTTGGTTTGGTTGTCAATCTCGATGTTCTTGAGGTATTCACCATTGTTGTGGAATATCGTCGCACATTTCTTTCCGACCTGTTCGGTATCAGTCACCTTTCGTTCGAAAAGATAGCACCAGTAGCCAAGCGTCTTGCCGATATGCATCTGGAAGTGAGGTGTTGCAGCTAGAAGCGTCAGTCCAACGCATTGCACGATGTCGTGAAGTGCGGGCAAGTTGTTTTCATCTATGGCGGCGGCTTCATCGAAGATCACGGGCATTCTCATCTTGAGATCACCCGATGTCAGCTTATCGAGCAATATGCTCAGTACGACAGTGTTGACCATAATGGTTGTGCCGTTGCTTTGCTGGGTTTTCTCCTGCTGACCCTCAAAACTATATATGTACTCCACTCCCGTGATAATGCTTTCAATATCCAACAACCCTTTTCTTCTCCCTTTTTGTAGGTAAGTGTCACTGAAAGCTCCCAAGCGCTTATAGAATGAGTCTGAAGCTAGTTCGTCCATGTCTGTACGGAAAGATGCTACATCATCGATTAAGGAGGTAAAGCCTTGGTGTTTTTGGACGCTCAACTGAACGGACTGAAGATTTGATACCTGAATGCCTGAGAATGACTTATTAATCTCATTAGTGAATGCCTCAATGCCCGTATTAATTTGTTCGAGTAGGCTAATCTCTCGTGAAGTATTAGCGTTATGCGTTTTGATCTTGTCTTTGAGTTCCTGTTCGTACATGTCCAGATTATGGAACTCAGTGCGCAAGCGATTGCATGACTCAGTAAATTCGGTGCTGGTTATTTCGACGGAGTAGGCGATATCGTCAAGTCCACTGACAATATCAGCCTTAACTAGCTCTTGGAGAAGTTCAATGCAGCGTTTACGGCCGGTTGCCATATTCACCATAATAATCTCATCCAATTTGGAGGCATCATTGTTAGCTTCATCTGCGTCGCTTATTGTTGCTTGTGTTGGAGTTGGGAGGTGATCAAATACTCTACTTGTCAGTTGAAGCCAGTTGCGTTTGAGTGTGCTGATGGTGTTTTCAAGTTGAGTATTGGCCAGACGGGAATTGTCGCCTTTGCTTTTGGTGTTGATGTGTAAGGTATATTGAGCCTGTATTGCACCTTTTAATTCATCAATATTCGAGTCTAAGTCCTCCTCTCTTTGGGCGTATTTCTCTACCTCTTCTAAGTAGGCTTCCAGATTTAATTTGTTCTCATTAAATTCATAAATGCTGGCAATCTCTGCCTTGACTTCGTCAATTTGCTGTTTGAGTTCTTTACGTTCATTGTCCTGTTCGGCTTCGCTGCCTAACAAAAATTTATGGTCTTTCGAAATTTGCGTTTCCAATTTATTGCTTTCAGCAATGAGCGATTGTTTCTGTTCTATCCACTTTGAACGAATGGCTTCAGCGTTGTACTCAAAAAATGGCGAATTCGGCATTGCTATACCACCAATGGTCAGCTTACCGCCATCCTGACCAAGTGCAGTGGCGAAGCGACCGCAGGCATCAATAACATTAAGATTGTTAAGTGCTGGCACGTTGTTGAAGCTTGGGTTGACTGAGTATATAAGTGAACTAGTTTTCTCATCGAGCTCGTCGAGTAGGCTTGTACCAGATTCGATAAGAGTGTCTAAAGCGGCTACTTGATCATTAACTGCTTGCTGTTGGGTGATGTTGTTCTGCAGGCGAGCGCGTGCGGTATCGATATTTTGAAGGTCTGTGAGCCTTTCTTCACACTCTGTTTTGAATTCACCCAAATAATTGATTATTGCCTGGTGGTCACTGCTCTGGATAACAGGCATTGTTGAGTTAATAGCATTTTGTGCCAGTTCGACCTTTTCTCTGGCTGCTTCTTCTTTTTTAGAGGCTACCCCGAGAGAAATTCTAATCTGATTCAATTCTTTAGTAAGGTCCCCCTTTGTATCCTTTAAATTCCCGAGTTCCTTGCTGATTCCTTGAAGTTGTTCGCCGTTTTCGCCGACAACCTCATAGTGGTAGGCCTGCTGATCCAAGGTCTTCTGATACAGAAAACGCAGATCATTGGTGACACTTGTTTTCAGTGACGTGTATTCACGGCGCTCTGTATTGAGTTGATCCCAAGTATTTTTGTTATTTTTTAGTTTGTCTATGTGATCCTGCTTTTCCTTCAACTCTGTCCGTTCTTCCTGTATTCGCTCAAAGTCGATTTCAGACTTGTCCTTAGATGAACTCATAGAGCTGCTGATGACGCTAGCAACAGCTTTGGCTAGGCCATTACCTTTCGGGAGTAGACCGGCAGATAGCTGTAGTAGTGTTTTAAGGGCAGCAATGGACGACTCGGATACACTGCCGAGTGGAACCAAACAGTATTGTGTGTCGCTACGGCCGACTTGCACCCGGTTGTAGAGCTGTTCTCGTAACTCAGTACGCTGGGTCTGTTTTGATCCTCCCAGGCCCAGTAAGGCCTTCTGAACGTGAGTGAAGTCAATATCAAAGCGTGGAGCTCCTGCGCCATCATTGGACGGGCTTTTCTTGTCCCAGAACAGATGTTCGATTTCTGAATAAGGCTTGGGTACCGCAATACGCCCGTATCCTAAATGCTCTCTACTTTGATGAAGTAGAACACAGAAGGTGTGTCTCGGATTTGTCGCTTCAAGAATGATGTAGCTGTCAGGAGAGGGGAAGTAATAGTTAAACGAGTCTATGCCTGAGTGCTCGGTGCCATTGGACTGAAATCCAAACTTTTTGCCACATTCATTGAAATTAACCTCTGGTAAGAGAAAAAGTAGAAATGCATGCAACAAGCTGGTCTTGCCGTTGTTGTTCCCACCCAGTATTGCGCAAGAGGTATCAATGGGTAGTTCTATATAGGCAGCGCTTGCTGAGTGGACAAGCACGATCTTATTGAAGCGGTATTCTTTGGCGTTTGCAAAAGCATCAAGCGTGGTCATAATCGCGTGGTTCCAGTAGGTAAACTTCCTGTTCAAGGGTAAGCTCTGCGTTAACAAGCTTGCCAATGACTGTTGATAATCTAGGTTCTTCCGTGGATAGCTTTTGGAGTCTTTCAGATTCTTTGGGGGTCATGTGGCGGGATGATATGGATAGGTAAAACTCTATATCCGTCGGCACAAGGAACTGACCGAAGTTATCAAGTTTATGAGCCAGACGTGCAGCAATGGCCAGTCCTTCATAATCCAGATCGGGAAGTACATGAATCTGCTTAAAGCGCTGGAAAAACGGGATGTGCTCTTCTTTTTCAGCGGCATTGCCGCCTCCCCAGATTAATATGGGCGAATCAGCAGTATTCAGAGGATGAAGCCCAGCAACAAAGCGGCGGGTTTTTCCGCAGTAGAGGAAGTTTTCCAGGTTTTCGACGATCACTGCATCACGATTAAATTCATCTTCGCCAAAAGGGAAGATCCAATCTCCTTCACTGGAGGCAGTTGCACATACTGGGTGTTCTGAATCAGGAATCGAAATATTGAGTAAAGAGCCACGATTCTTGGCATCGTGGCTGTGACCTGACAAAGCTGCTGTTGCCTTGGATCTTAGGTCTTTCACTGGGTAGCGCCGCCGCAAAGCATCAAATTCTGTGTGGTTGGTGATGCTTACGTGGGTTAACCCCTTGGTTGAAAAAGGTGCAAGAATGCGTTCTATCTCTGGGGGGTTAAACCCCGCTTTAACAAATGCCCTTATCAGGGCGGTCCATTTGATGGCCTCTCCGTTTGCAACTTGGTCCAGCATGGACGCGATCTTATGGCTCATGTGTATTGATCATCAAAGTATAAAGACGGCCTAATCGTATCAAATGATTCGAATAACAGCAAATATTACGATCATAAGTTTATCTTGAGGTGATTTAGTGGTACCTTGTCGGCAGAACGCTCAAAGGTTATGACTGATGAATTTTGGAGTTATTGATTGATGGATTCAGCTAATGCGTGCCCACGGCATGTCTTCATTGATCAGATGCTGTACTTTACTGGTAGGTTATCTCGAAGTGACTTGGTCGCTGTCTTTGGGGTGGGTGTAGCTACCGCTAGTCGAGATATTGCATCCTTCCTAAGCAGCTTGAAGGACCCTGATTGTGTGATCAGTCGGGGCAGGGAGGGTTATTGGTCCAGCGAAGATTACAAGCCTAGATTTAATCATGATCCTGAAGTGGTGCTGGATTTAATGACTAAGTCCTTGGTGCGACACTGCGTTGATCGATCAAATTATGGGCATGATCAACCTTTGACCTACAGGCCGCTCGAGGCTGAAGTGATTGCTCCCATCACTCGTGCATTGGCTGCACAGATCCCGGTCCGGCTTCAGTATCAAACTTCTGGTCGCAATGGGTTAGAGCGTATAGTGGTGCCTGTTGCGCTTTTCGTAGCTAGTGGATTTCGCTATGCCCGTGTGTACGAGATCGATCGTGAGCGTTTTATCACGCTGAAGTTGACCAGAGTTATTTCCTCAAGATTGGAGTCCAACACCCATTCAATTAGCGTTCCAGTCGACGTAGATTGGACGAAAGAGGTTATTCTATCTATAGGGGCCCACCCTCATCACCCGTCAAAGGAAAGTATTGAGCGTGATCTTGGCTTACCTCATGATGGGATAAAAAATTTTTCTGTTACTGCTGGCTTCGCTGGTCACCTGCTTGCGGATTGGCGAGTAGATTGTTCAGGTGCTGGCTTTTTGGATCCTGTTCAATATCCCTTTGCGTTAGTTAATAGGCAGGAGCTTGAAGGGGTGAACTCTTTGTCAATCGCACCTGGGTATCAAGTTTCTGATTACTGTTTTACTGTTGTTATCAATGGTGTTGAAAAAATAACCAGTAGTTTAGAGGATTCTGTCTACAACTCCGGCTGTAGTGATGGGTTGCTGTGTGAGTTGGATGGTGTTGTATCCTTGGATTTCAAGCGAACGCATATTAGTTTTGATCGCGCGATTGGTTCGGTGCTAGAGCAGTTGTCTGACTGCGGATTTAATCAGTTGAGTGTCATTTTTCAGAAGTGAATTTCTGATGATAAAAAGGGAGCTCGATGAGCGAAATATGAGTCATTGATATGTATTAGTGTGATTACCAAGGGAGACTGGCGGACTAATTGCCAAGGGACTTTGTCGTAGTACAATACCAGCAGCTAGATAGTTGTACAAATGGCGATTCATCTCTATGCGGCTGCAAGAGATGATTTCGCCTTTTGCACCCTCAAGGCGCTGGTGTTCATTTCTTCCCTTAACCATATGTATCTGACGCCAGCAGGGCTGATCTCAACCTGATAGGCCGCTTTCAGCTGAGCCGATACTTGCGCCTGCCCCAAGTGCGGGTTTTCCAATGAGAAGCCGATTACAGACTCCTCAATGGTTTTAGCGGTTCTATTCTTATGGCGGATATCAGGGCGGAATGTGCGCTTCAGAGCTAAAGGGCCTTTTTCTTTGAGGAGTCTTCGATTCTTGTAAATGGTTTCGCGAGAGCAGCCACTGATTCGCGCCGCCTCGGAGACATTACCCAACTTTTCCGCCAGTTCGATGGCGTCGATTTTCTTTTGTATTTCCAGGTCATACATTGATGCCTTTGTCGGCTCGATAACTTCCGAAACAGCGAGGTGACGACCCGCGAAGTAGGCGGAAAATCTGTCCCCTGATCGCTTTCGAATCTCTATTTTCTGTTTGGCAATAGAGTGCTTGAGCGGTGAGTCAATGAGATAGAACTTGTTGCCATAGCTGAACGTATGGTCATTACGGATCTTGCGGTACTCTTTCTGTACGCAGATATCATCCAGATTGAGATGCACAGGAACAGGTGTGAATTCAGATGTTGCACTTCTGGCATTCACGGCAATAGCTTGCTGCCAGTATTCAGGGATAAAAACGCCTTGTAGATAGCGGTTAGCGCTTTGCATATCACTAATGTTTCGCAGGCGTAGCTCAGGGACAAGGCGGTCCTGAAACGTGTCAAATGAACGTTCAATGCGCCCTTTACCTTGAGGCGAGTTGGCGAAGATAATTTCAATACCAAGTTCATCGCAGGCTCGTTGCATTTGTGAGAAATTGCAGCGTTTGGGCCCTCCGAAAATACCCGCCTTATCGACATATAGAGCTTTAAATAAGCCTTTCTTATCGATGTAATCACGCATGACTTTTAAGCAACCAAGGGTGGTTTCTGATTTGAAGAACTCAGCATGTATTTCACTGGTCGCGTCATCAATAATAGCAATTAGACAAGACTTCTTATCACCAAACCACCGGTGAGGACTACCATCCATTTGCAGTAACAAGCCTGGTGACTCCATGCGCTCCCTTCTTTTACGAGCTTGTGAGCGCCTTCTCTTAGCGCGTTTAACATGGTGAATTTCATGTGCCCAATTTCTGAGAGTCTCACGCTTTACGTGAATATGTTCATTGTTTACAAGCAGCTCAGCAAGATGAGTCAAATTAACGTCAAAATACTTTTCTTTGATAAGTGCTTGAACCGTTCTTTTCAATGTATCCGGTGTTTTGTTGGCAGGTGATTTTCCGGTATTTTTATGAATAATGAATTGAATACCCACTTTCTGATATTTATGTAGATATCTTTCTATAGTTCTTCGTGATTTATTGAGTAATTTTGCCGCATTAATAGTGCTAATCTTCCCCTCCGCAACCTTAGCAATAACGTCGACGGTGAGTTGAGCTTTGGAATCCATAATAATCATCCACTGCATTCCCCAAATATTCTTATATGAATATCCAGAGAATCACTGATTAAGTAGATCCGTCAATTTCCCTTGGCAGCTAAATGCGACAAAGTCGCTTGGTAATTAGAGTACGACAAAGTCCCTTGGTGTTAACACATTGATATGTATTAGTTCAAACTTGATCTGACAGTAAGGCGCTGTGAGAACGCTATGCAATCTGACAGTTAATAATCCAAAGCGGACGTTTGTGATCATCTCCTTGGTCAGTAGCCATAGGCTATATATCACGGGAAAAGCTCGATAACCCCTTGATTTATAAAGTGGTAAATATATGATCAATGGAAAAGGATTGGCATGTCGACGCAGGGTTTGAGCGTCTACCTTCTGAGCTCTCTCCCCTGCTTTTAATTAATTTTTAGGTATTTGTTTGCTAAATACTAGCTAGATATATTGCCTAGGTGATATACAGCCTAACTCTTTTGAATTATCTGTTAGCCATAAGGAGATATCATGCTAAATCTGGATGGAAAGTCCCTAACCACCCCTACAAAGATAGACTCACATATATCATCTTTCTGTAGAAGACTCAGTAGCACTGCCCCAGAATTTGTGGATGTTTTGTCAGAGCCATGGTGCCGACAATCTTGCTGCGAGATTAATGTCGATAAATATATCGAAGAGCATGGTGGCGATAAAATCATAGGGTATAAAGTTTGGTATCTTCGAAATAAATTCATTGAAGCCGAAAGGCACGTCATCTATAAGAGTGGGGATAGTTATAGGGATTTGACCTTCAATACCGATGGAGAGGAAATCATATTATTTGTCCCAGATAGCAACCCCTCACAAGGTTATGATGACCGACCACTGAAAATTCGCAAAGGAATAACTCAAAAGGCAAGGTATCTAGTAAAAGCAATGGAACTTCAAGACGCTAGCACCGTACAAATGAGCAATGAAGAGTCATGGAATACCATGCCTACTTATGAGGATTGGCTTAAAGGAAAGAGAGTTCCTAATTTAATACCAACAATTGGCTAACAAACGCATCAAAGCCACCAGTAAGCGCTTGCTGGCTCGGCACAAGGCCTAAAATCTTAGCAAGTGCTTATTGGCGCCTTATGCGGGCGTTAGCTAACCAATCAATATTGGAGATATATTCGAATAAAATGGAATTGCCAATATCAGATCTAGTCATTGTTGCCATATCGAAACTTATCGATGATGCTCAAGTTGAATCTAGAGAACCGACTCACTATGACTTAGAAGTTCAAATTGGTAAAGCCGGTCTAACTTCAGCAGACCCCAAATACCAAGGTCAAACCGTGGGAAAAGCAAAGCGCCTCCGCGCTACACTGAACTGGGCAATTGAAAGTAACCCCCAGGCTGGAGGGAGATTGATAGGCCTAGTTCTATCCCACGTTAGGGCAGTAGGAGGTTTTAGAGAATCTTCACCTAATTACGTTGGGCGTGAGCAAATCCTTAATGCAATAAGTGCATTTGATTCGGAAGGTTTTTCACTTTCAGAGAATGGTGAAATTCGCCCCAAAATATTAGACAACCTGAAAGGCCGAAACTTAACTGAGGCATTGCAAGCATATGCTCAAAGAGCAAAACGTGGGTCTGAAGATGCGGCATTGTTGTCTGGAACAGGTAAGGATCTCGTTGAGGCCACGGCGAAACACATAATTCAAACTAAGTTTGGGGCGCATCCGCCGAATGCAAATTTCCCAACCTTAATGGGTCAAGCCTATGCTGCTCTACAAATGGCGACACCAGAAACACCGAAAGAGCCTAATGAGGCAGTAATCAAGGACTATGAAAGGGCCATTTTTAGTATGGCAACTGCAATAAACCGAGTGAGAAACAAAGAAGGTACGGGCCACGGCAGGCTTTGTATTTCATCGCTAAGTGATGAAGAAGCACATAGCATTATTGAATCCGTAGGTGTTGTAACGGAGTTTTTGTTAAACCGTCTCAATGCCAGCAGCTAACAAGCAGCGCAGGCGGGGCAATTTTTCCGCTGCGCTCCAAAATTGCCCTTCGTTGGGCGTTAGCCAATCACTAGAATCCAAACACAACAAAGGAAGTAAATGTGTCAAAAGTAACTTTAAAAGTCTCATATCACCCAAGTGGTAACAGAACCCTTACTATGAGCGTCAATGGAAGTATTCCTGTCGATTGCGACGGAGATCTAATGACAAATGGTGACACTGGGTCATTTTACCGTGCCGTTGCTCAGAAAATTGCTGATCTACACGTAGAAGACAGTGAAATTGTTTACCAAGATACAACAGCATAAGAGTGTAAAGTCTTGTGGCTAATAAAGTGGTGTTATCGCCGTGCAAAAGATGCGCGGCTGGGATAGCCTACACTGCGTTAACCACCTAAGGTTTGATCAAACAAGGAACTACGATGAATAGTGATCAGGAATTAGCTCATAAAATAAAAATCAAGTTTGGCACTGCTCCCAATGACCCGACGTCTTACCAGCTGGAGAAAATCAAGCAGGATATACAAGCTCTCATAGCTAAGGGAATTTCTCCATCAGAAAAAGACTGGGAAGAAATTGTTAAGAAGCACTGCCCTGGTGCAGGTAGTTACTTTTACAAGGGTGCAGATACTTCTGATCTAATTACCTTAATGCAACTTGCAACAAAGAAGTAGGTTGACAGGCATGAGTGTTGAAAACCTAAAAAAAGAACTTGAAGCAACGCTTCTGATTACCAATTGGTCGCCAACTGAAGACGATCTCAATGAGATCGCTAGACGGATTAAGGCTCTTGGCGGTTCAGCATCAAAGGCTGATATTGAGAGAATAGTCTATGACGCTGTTGGGTCATATGAGTGCATGATGATGGAAGGTATAGATAATACCGACTTGACTACATTGCTTATATTGGCTACGAAGACAACTAAATAAATTATGACTAACGAGCAAGCAGTTATTCAAGCTGAGGCTGATATTGAAAGGCTTAAACAGGCCTACATGGATCATTTAAATTCTGTCGTTATTAAAATTCATGAAAAAGGAGAAAGTCCTTCTCTCCAAGATTTATTAACATGCCAGAAATTAGGTGCAAGCTATTTCAACTTTATTGAAAGTTTCGTCGGAAATAGCGGGTTATTAGGAGCTCATGTGAATGGGAAGTGGGTTACGGGTTTCGCCGAGACTTGTCACAGCGTGTTAAAAGCATTTGTTGTGCATGTAAGTTTTCTTCGAAGTCATTCTGAAGCATGGTTAGGTGCTCTAGAGCAGCCCGATGAGTCAGCTTATGCAAATATGCAGAGGATGACAAAAGAGTACCTTCCAAAAGAGAAGTGGGAAAAATTAGAGAGCTTATTTAAAGAAAATACCCTGCCAATAGCAGGGTTTAATTACTCCGGAGCAAACGATTTGATTGAAACGCCGAAATGGCAGCTTATAGCAGGATTAGTTATTGGATTATTGTTTTCCTTAATAATACTTCTTGCGGCTATATTTATCCCTAACCCTACACCAGCGCAGTTCTTTATATTTCGAGGGTTTTTCGCCGTCTCTTTAGCTGCTATTGCGGCAATAATTCCTGGATTGTTAACTGTTGAATCTAGGTTTCAGAGGTTTTCAGTAAGGGCAACAGGAGCCATAGCAGTGTTTGTAATTGTATGGATGTTAAACCCTCCGCAGTTAATCGGCAGTTAACAAGTTACTACACTCAGGTGAAATTCTCTCTTCGCTCCTAATTTACCGGTGAGCAAAACATTAAACTTCAGAAATAGACGGAACAGAGAATATGGAAATCAATCAGAAAATAGCAATGTTTATCGATGCAGATAATGCACCTGCAAAGAAAATTGAGAAGATTTTATCTGAAGTGGCAAAGTATGGATCTTTAAGTATCCGAAAGGCTTATGGAAACTGGAAGAGCCCATCAATAAAGGGCTGGGAAGATACTCTACATGAGTACTCTATACAGCCCGTTCAGCAGTTTGATTTAACTAAAGGAAAAAATGCTACGGATATGGCAATGACGATTGATGTAATGGATGCTTTGTATACGAAAAACATCGATGCTTTTTGTATAGTTTCGTCAGATAGTGATTTTACCCCATTGATTATGCGCATTCTAGCAGAAGGTAAGATGGTATACGGTTTTGGGGAGAGAAAAGCCCCAAAACCTTTTGTTAATGCCTGCTCAAGATTCCTATATCTAGATGACTCAGAAACAGCGATAGAAGAAGCTGCCGTTAATAAGAAAAAAACAGGATCTGAACTAAAAGCAGATACGAAATTGATGAATCTAATAAGAAATGCAATTAATGCAGAGCAAGATGAAGAGGGTTGGGCTTACTTAGGGCGAATTGGCTCAATAATATCTAATCAAGCGTCAATTGATCCACGTAACTATGGATATAAAAAGCTTGGTGATTTAATCAAGGCTGTTGACATATTTGAAACCAAGCTAGTCGATTCAGCACAAATGTATGTCAGGGATAAACGCCGAGGAAACCGGCTTAATAAGTTAATGCCGTCGACCGCTGAAGCGCCGGCTGATTGAGACGTTAAGTTTCAAGGAAAGAGTTGTGCAAGATTTTCATTCCGTAGCTTTTGCAGCTGAAATACTTAACTCCGTGCTCTCGAATACAGATTACCGAAAGAAAGATCAGAAAACTTCAAACGCTGAAATTGAAGAGCTAACAAATAAGCTTTTTTTTCAGCAATCATGCCGCGGAGTAATTCCAAAAGAAGAGGTAGAGTATCTAAGCTACTTCGCCCTAATGGCGGAAGATCAAGTATCTTTCAATAACATATCAGAGTTACTTGTTGGTGCCGCTGAAAGCCTAATTCCAGTACAGCTAGATCCTGGAAATGGGTTTGTACCCTATGTATATTACTTCTTAATGGATCCTGTTCATAAGTATTCATACTCAACAGGGTGGAAAAATATCCCTGGATATGGAAAATCTGAAGATCTCTTTCCCTTGAAGGACGGCTTTAAACCCTGGTTCGGTATCTTCTCAGATACTATTGGAGTTTCACTGCTGTTCTATTACCCGAAGAATCCATCGGGAGTTATCGAAGTTCCCTACCACGGAGTGGATTTAGGCGACTTCAGAGTATACTGGCGCCATGGAATTCCTGGGCTATCAAAAATCATGCAAATAATTTATTTTGAATGGCTGCTCCGGAACTATTCATATGGTCTTACAGTTGACACTTAATAAACCTCAGCAATCGCTTCCAATGATTGCTGTGACATCCAAAACGCAACGCCTTTTAGTCTGCCTCTTGTGCGGGGGGGGGAGAACGTCCTCTATTGGTACATTAGGTGCTGTCAGATTAGCTGTAGCTCAGCGATTGGCCTCTGTCTGATAATGACTAGATTTATAAAATTGATATTGAGGCTGGCGGCCTCATCCAGGCCAGCTACCTCATTGAAATTGGGTTATATTTGTATAACGGTGTACTCTCCTAACTGTTTGAAGCTCAATGGCTTTTGACTTGAGGGTTTAAACGCAAACTTCAATTTATTGGTATTTAACATAAGAAAAACATCCGATATTTGAAACCCTTTCTTTTGTAGACTGCTGAGTGAATAGCCAGTTGTTACGTGCTCAGAAGCCAGGCGTTTGAAAGTATCTATTTGTTTTATCCAGCTCTGTTTACAAATCACCCAATCGCGGTTCTGAGGATCAGCCTTTTGCAGAGATTTAATAATCCCTGCATCAAGAAGTTGTTTGAGTTGATGGCGGGATAATTCGATCTCGCTAACGGCTTGTTTCATTGACCAATTGTTTTCGTATAGTTTGGCTATAGAGTTGACTTCATTCCTGTAAAAGTAAGTTTTTCCTTTGAATCGATGTGGAGTAATTCTTCCTTGTGAAATTAGGCTGTGAACTCGTGGTTCACGACAGTTAAGTATGTTTTGAGCCTCTCTTTGACTTATTAAAGGGCGCTCATCAGATGATAGAGATATCCTTGATAGTCGGTTGGCCTGTATCGCATTTGGCCAGTTGATATCGATAAATTGATGAAAGGTTTCCCTTAAGCGAGCAATCCCCTTGTTGTCTCGCTGCCGGTGTAGCTTTTCGTGGATGTCACGGAAATGCTTGTTGATCCCAGACTGTCCTCGTTGGCTCATAGGGTTGTCAATGTACTGGCTAAGAAGCATGTGGAAACCTTTGGGCCATTTTTTGAGGGCTCTCCATGCCTCGGTGTAATGATGAGATGCGGTTAAATTATCCATGCTTGCCGGTGAGAATAATGCACAGTGAAATAGTCGATATTGGTAGTGTGCGATGAAGTGGATGAGGGAAAGAGATTCGGTGAAGTTTAGTCCTCGGAGTATGACGGGTGCTGATTTTGGTGGTTTCCTAGTCTCAATTAGGCAGGCCATCGTCTTACTGAAAGCTAGAGTGTCTGGCGATGCTTTAACAAGTAAGCCTTCGAGAGGGGATGGATCGCCCTTGGTGAATCTATCTAGGGAGCCACGATACCAGCTGAGCCTTTTACCATTATCGGGGTTAGTATCTACGAGCATAAGCTTGTGCTTGATACAGGCTGTATAGGCTATATGGCACCATAGATCTGAGCTATATCCGTCGTTTTTGAGGCATTTGGGGCAGACTTTAGGGGTTTTGACGAAGATTTTGGTGGTAAAGTTGGGAGAGTTGGATAATTTGAACGTGTCAGCTGTTCTCGGATAGGTATAATTAAGGCCGAGGTTTGCGAAATAGGGCCTGGCGTCGTATTCGCCAGTAATTATCTGGTAAGTTGGCACCCTGAGATTTTTCCAGGGTAGACCGGCATGTTGAAGCAAATGGCCAATATGTTTAAAGCCATTCTTCTCGCTGATTCGGATAAGGTAGCTGGCAATGCACTCGTCGGGATACCTTTGAGGGCGAACTAGTAGTTTGCTCATTATTTGAGCATAGGTGTTCTCGCTACCGGAGTGAAGAGATGCCTAGATGTGTTGGACAAGGTGTTTGTTCAAGTTTATGCCGCGCCCTTGCCATCTGTGGGGGGGGAACGGCTTTGGTGAGAGAGAAAAACTTGTTCAAACTATTGGCGAATATTTTGTTCAAGTATTTCTCGAATGATGATTAAAAATGCGGGCTGTAGAGGTGTTTTGTTCAACTTTATTCGCGGACTTACACTAGATCACCAAGCCAAAAAGAACTACAGAAAAATGTAAGAGCTACC